>Ga0308163_10000090_pt1 | contig 273689 bp, 224 predicted proteins | sample PhyTR1_FD_201037 | JGI IMG/M metagenome (GOLD analysis project Ga0308163, IMG submission 201037) | Phyllosphere microbial communities from UC Gill Tract Community Farm, Albany, California, United States - DLSLT.R1 | ecosystem: Host-associated > Plants > Phyllosphere > Unclassified | place...
AAAATAAAGCAAAATAATCATGTACTTTGATTAGTACTCCATTACCCCGCTACGCTACATTGACATCTCTTTTAAGAACTTATTGATCTGGTAAACCTCACGGCCGATCTTTATATTGTTAAACCTTTACTCCGTTAAAGTCTTGTTAGTCTTTAGCTTCGTGCCAGTATTTTCAATCTTGTTTTGTTGTTTGTGCAACATCCGCTGCTCCAACTTTTTTGCCCTTCCTTTCGGTTGGGAGTGCAAAGGTAAGGATCTTTTCCGAACTTCCAAATAAAATAAATTTTATTTTTTTAGCCTTCTTTTTCTTCTTTCCTCTATTTCAATGTGCCGGTGTTAACCAGCTTTCCGTTCTTCCGAACCGGGCTGCAAAGGTAGCAATCTTTTTCTCTTCCGCAATATTTATTTTAAAATAAATCCTACCCTCTTTATCACTAAGCCATCTTTTCAACTAAAACCCTTCCTCCGAAGCGGGATGCAAAAGTAGGAAAATTCTCTACAACACCAAAGGATATTTAAGGAATATTGCACGGTATTACGTAAGTTGATGGTTTACAGCAGGAAAAAGTTTCGCTGCGCTTAAAACTTTTTGGAAGAATAGGTGTTTAGCACGGGTTTATCAAACCTCGCATGTCTCGAAAACATAATAGGCTTATATATATAAAGCATATAATAAGCCTAAAAACTTATGAAGTTCCCCCCGACGCTCTGCCTTTAGAAACTTCGTAAATAACTCCCACCCTCCGCCACCTAAACCCGATAGTAGCGGAAAACCCGAAGGTGAGGAATGAACCAAGGCTTTGCAGCGGATAGCGGGAACATACTTATATAGTAGCACGAAACCTGCTTTGCTGAAAAAAGAGTGTATACTATATAGTATATAAGCGTACCTTATATATATGTTAAAAATTGTTAACTGTTATATTCTACTGAATTGCTTTGCATAGCTTAGCGGCGAATTGTTTTTATTGATGTTATCGTATTATTAATTATCTTTGCAGAATGTTTAAAGTTAAACACTTAATTATTTTAGTATTTGTTGCCGCTCTGGGTATTGCGGGTTGTAAAAGTCGTTTCGAGAAATTGAGAGCGAGTAATGACGTTGCAAAAAAATACCAGGAGGCGCTTCGTTTGTATAATAAACGCGATTACAGTAAAGCATTGGTGCTTTTTGAGGACCTATCTCAAAAATACCGTGGCCGTGCAGAAGCTGAGGACCTGAATTATTATTATGCTTATACTTTATATAGATTAAGTGATTACACTACAGCCAGGTACCAGTTTAAAAGCTTTGCTGATACTTACCCGGCCAGTAAAAATGCAGAAGAAGCCAGGTATATGGGTGCTTATTGTTTCTATCTGGAATCTCCGGCTTTCTCTTTAGATCAGGAAAACACCTATAAAGCGATTGATGCATTACAATTGTTCATTAACTTATACCCTACCAGCGACCGTGCTGCAGCTGCAGCTAAGTATATTGCCACTTTAAGGGGCAAACTGGAAGACAAGGCTTTTGAAAATGCGAAGATGTATTTAACTACCGGCCCGAGTAATGTAGATAATTACAGAGCAGCAGTTATTGCCTTAAAAAATGCGCAAAGAGATTACCCAGATATTAAATATGCTGAGGAAATGGATTTCCTGATGATCAGGGCACAATATCTATACGCCAAAAACAGTTATGTGATTCGCCAGGAAGACCGTTATAATGAGGCACTTGCTTTGTATACCGAGTTTACTGAAAATCACCCGGACAGCAAATTTACAAAAGATGCTAAAGGGCTTAAGGAAGATGCTGAAGCGGGTATTGTGGCTACCAAACAAGAACTGGCTTTATATGCTGCCGATCAGGAAAAATACAAGCAGATGTTGATCAGAACCGGTAAATTAAAAGATACTGTTTCTGCAAAACCAACTAATGCAGATAATACGAATATTAAAAACAAGTAATAGATGAATACTAACAAACCTGCTGTACCAAATACTACAGTAACCAGAAACGTACACGATTTAGATAAAACTACTGATAACCTTTACGAATCATTAGTGGTAATTGCTAAAAGAGCAAATCAGATCTCGAACAACGTTAAAGAAGAGTTACACGGTAAATTGGCAGAATTTGCTTCTAGCAACGATAATTTGGAAGAGATTTTCGAAAACCGTGAGCAGATTGAAATCAGCAAGCACTACGAGCGCATGCCTAAGCCTGTTTTGGTTGCTATTGATGAATTTTTGAATGAGAAAATTTATCACAGAAATCCTGCTAAAGAACAAAAGTAATTAGCAGAGGGCAAAGAGCATGGCGCAATTCTTAAGCATATCAATGCTCTATGCCCCATGCCCTACACGCTATGCTAAAAAATAAAAACATAATCCTTGGCGTTTGCGGTAGCATCGCAGCATATAAGTCGGCATTTTTGGTTCGGCTGCTCGTTAAAGCTGGCGCAAACGTAAAGGTTATTCTTACCACTGATGGTGCTAATTTCATTACACCACTTACCCTTGCTACGCTTTCTAAAAACCCGGTTTATACGCAATATTTCGAAGAAGAAACAGGCGTATGGAGTAACCATGTAGAGCTGGGCTTATGGGCCGATCTCATTATTATTGCTCCGATAAGTGCCAATACTTTGGCTAAACTGGCAACCGGAATCTGCGATAATTTACTAACTGCGGTTTACCTTTCGGCCAAATGTCCGGTGTATGTTGCGCCCGCCATGGATTTGGATATGTGGAAACATGAAACTACCCAAAGTAATATTGATCGGATCATCAGTTTCGGGAATACGGTTATTTCTCCTGCCAATGGCGAACTGGCCAGCGGACTTTGGGGCGAAGGCCGAATGGCTGAACCTGAAGAAATTGTAGCTTTCATGGATAATGCCATTAAAAAAGCTTCACCTTTATTTGGAAAGAAGGTAATGGTAACTGCCGGTCCTACTTACGAGGCTATAGATCCTGTACGTTTTATTGGCAATCATTCTTCAGGTAAAATGGGTTTTGCCCTGGCAGATGAATTGGCCAAACTGGGTGCTGATGTTACTTTAATTGCCGGACCCACTGCACAAAAAGCTGCACAAAATTTAAAAAGGATTGATGTAGTAAGTGCGCAGGAAATGTTCGATGCCTGTAATTCTATATTTGCTGAAACTGATATTACCGTAATGTGTGCCGCTGTGGCCGATTATCGGCCTAAACAGGTTGCCACCCAAAAAATTAAAAAACAAGACAGCGACCTGGTTCTGGAACTGGAAAAAACAACCGATATCCTAGCCTCTTTGGGGAGAGCTAAAAAAACGAATCAAATTCTGGTGGGTTTTGCCTTAGAAACCAATGATGAAGAGAATTACGCAAAAGGCAAACTGGAAAAGAAAAACCTTGACCTGGTTGTTTTAAATTCTTTAAATGATAAGGGTGCAGGTTTTAAATCAGATACCAATAAAATTACTATTTTTAACAAAGCTTTGGAACGGACGGTATTCGAGATGAAATCGAAAAGCGACGTGGCTAAAGATATTTGTGCTGCCATTTTAAAAATTGCGAAATGATAAAAAAGATTTTTTGGATATTGTTATTGGTTGGTTACGGAAAAGTACAGGCACAGGAGCTAAATGCAAGGGTAACTTTGCTGGCCCCACAGGTTTCGAACATCAGTAAGCCAACGATTGATGCTCTTCAAAAAACTATCCGCGATTTTTTAAACAATAATAAATTCAGCAACGAAAGTTACAAACCACAGGAACGCATTGAATGCAGTTTTGTCATCACCATCAATTCGTGGGATGGCGGCTCTGGTTATACTGCCGAAGCACAGATTCAAAGTAGTCGCCCGGTTTTTAACAGTTCTTATAATAGTACATTGTTGAACATGAGCGATAAAAATTTCGATTTTAGTTATCTTGATGGTTCTACAATCGATTTTTCTGACCAGAACTACATTTCGAATATCAGTGCCCTCCTCACCTACTATGCTTATACCATTATTGGAATGGATAAGGATAGCTTTAGCAAAATGGGCGGAACACCTTTTTATAAAAAAGCACAGAACATTATCAATTTAGCACAGGCATCGGGCAATACAGGCTGGAAAGCTGCTGATGGTTTACGCAACCGTTTTTGGTTTAACGAAAATGTACTGAACCCAATATTTAGCGAACTGCGCAATTTCATTTATAGCTACCACCTAAACGGATTGGATCAGCTTACGGATAATGATAAAGGTTTAACCCAGATTGTAGCTGCACTACCTGCTCTTCAGCAAATGGACAAACAAAAACTAGGTTCTATTTTTCCAAATGTTTATTTCGCGTCGAAAGCGGAAGAAGTAACCAATGTCCTTTCTAAACTAAACGGACAGGAACGCATGAAAGCCTATAATATGCTGGCAGAAATTGATCCGGCGAATATTGGCAGGTATGAGGGGCTGAAGAAGAATTAGTTTGTTGGTTAAGCGGTTAATTGTTTAAATCGGTTAATCGACCCGCAATACGCCTAACGCCATACGCTAAGCTGCCATATTTGTTAATTGAAACGGGTTAATCGACCCGCAATACGCCTAACGCCATACGCTAAGCTGCCATATTTGTTAATTGAAACGGTTAATCGACCCGCAATACGCCTAACGCCATACGCTAAGCTAGCCAATTTTTGCTTGCAGACATTTTTTAGAAAAGCAGCAACAGTATTTCAATTAAAAGCAAGTCCTGCTTTTGTTCATACGCCTGCAGGCCTTACACACAGGCCGGTATCCACGTCAATCAGGTTTAACAATTCAAGTCAGTTTTTCTTAGGAGGGTTTTCTTTTCTAAAGCCTAATAAACGTGCAGCACTTCCCCTCCCCCGCATACCGTATCACAATTAACCGATTAACCAGTTTACACAGTTAACCTTTTTCTTATGCAGCACTTCCCTCTACCAACATTCTATATCACAGTTAACCGATTAACCAGTTTATACGGTTAACCCAATATTAATCCTTTTCTTAGCTGCAACATTTTTCCATTCCCTGCGTCTTATACTACAATTAAACAGTTAACCAATTTCAACAATTAACCACTAAAAGTTAAAAATTTGTTAAAATATTTTGTTATTACGAATATCTTCGTACATTTGATTACGAAATAATTCGTACAACTGTAAAACATGAGCAATCACAACATCAAACCAACAGAAGGTGAAATGGAAATCCTCCAGGTGCTTTGGCAAAAGGGGAATGCAACGGTAAGAGAAGTGCATGAAGCATTGAATAAAAAAGACTCGGGTTATACCACTACGTTAAAGCTGATGCAGATTTTGCATGAGAAAGGAATGGTAGAAAGAGATACCAACCAAAAAACACATATCTATAAAGCATTGGTGAGCCAGGATAAAACTGAAAAGCAATTGGTAACCAAAATGATCGATAATGTATTTAACGGATCAGCTGCCAGACTGGTGATGCAGGCTTTAGGTAACCACAGTGCCAGTGCGGATGAGATTGATGAAATCAAAAAATATTTAGATAGCCTTAAATAAGGTTAAGGTGAGGGTTGAAAAGTGTAGGGTTTGGGTCCCTAATAAACATTAACATTTTCGGTTTATCCCGGCATAAAAAATTAAAACCACCGTTATGGAAACTTTATTACAACAGTTTATCAAAGCATTTGGATGGAGCATTTTAAATTCGCTTTGGCAAAGTGCCCTAATTTATGGCGTCCTGTTCATCATCATGCTAAGCATACCTAAACTACCGGCAAAACATAAGCACAACCTGGCTTTTGGTGCCATTATTTTAATGTTTGCCGGCTTTGCCTACAATTTCATCAATCAGTTGGTGCAGAGTATGAGCAGTCAGATAGCTCCCATTAACCCACAAAACATACAGGTTTATCAATATTTCAATAACCTTCCTCAAAGTTTTAGCAGCAAAGCAGAGCAGTACTTCCCTATCGTTATTCTATTTTATATTATTGGTATTCTGCTACAGTTATTTGTTATTGTTAAGGGTTATGGTCAGCTATCTAAACTGAAAAAAGAAAGTTTAAGCGCCATTCCCGATAGCTGGAAAGCTATTTTCGAACAGGTAACTGCTCAGCTTAAAATTAAAAAAGCCATTAAATTCCATTTATCTTCTATTGTTAATGTGCCTTTGGTTATCGGTTACTTAAAACCAGTGGTATTGTTTCCGCTGGCCCTGGTGAACCAATTGGATAACGATCAGGTAGAAGCGATTTTAATCCACGAACTATCACACATCAGAAGAAACGATTTCCTACTGAACCTGATTAAAACCGCAATCGAAACCTTATTATTCTATAATCCATTTGTTTGGATGGCCGGTAGGTTTATACACATTGAACGTGAGCATGCCTGTGATGACCTGGTTTTGAAAATTACCGGAAAACCATTGAACTATGCTCATGCCCTGCTTAAACTCGAACTCCTGAAAGATAAAACCAGCCCGGCTTATGCATTAGCTGCCACAGGCAAGACCCAAAATTTGTATCAACGCATTAAGAGAATAACCAACATGAAAACAAATTATTTAAACGCCAAACAGCAAATGGCAGCCCTAACTTTGGGTGTAGCCTGCTTGTTTTCTATTGCCTGGATTAATCCAACCGAAAAGAAAAAAGAAAGTAAAAAACAACCTAAACAAGAGATTTTTAGCGTACGGTCTGCCAACGGAACCATAAGCCACCTGATCTGTACCGATACCACCAAAAAACGTAAAATCAAAATTGTTACCATTGATGCAAACGGCAAGAAAACAGAATACAACTCAGTAAAAGAAATGCCTGATAGCTTAAGAAAAGATTTTTACAGAGACGAGCTTTTTGCTGATAAGGGCATTTATCGCATCCATGCCGATAGCTCATTTAAATTTAGATTTAACGATTCGTTGGTTCGCAATAAAATTTTTAAAGAGTATAATTCACCAGAAGCCCAGGCTAAATGGAAAAAATTCGGTGAAGACATGGCCAAACAATACAATTCGCCAGAGGCGCAAGCAAAATGGAAAAAGTTTGGTGAGGATGTAGCCAAACAATACAACTCCCCAGAGGCACAAGCCAAATGGAAAAAGTTCGGTGAAGAGATGAATAAAAAAATGAACTCACCAGAGGCACAGGCTAAGTGGAAAAAAATGGGTGAAGACATGTCCAAAGAATTCGGTTCACCAGAGGCGCAGGCAAAATGGAGGAAAATGGGCGAAGATATGGCTGCGAAAATCAACACGCCAGAGTTTAGGGCTCAATTGGATAACATCAGGATACAAGCTTTGAAATCCGGAGATATGGCTCATTTATCTGGTTTAACACAATTACAGTCTGATTCAATATTTAAAGGAAACAGACATACCATTACTGGTCCGGATGGTGCTGTATTTTATTTCGACAACAACAACAAAGTAAAGCAAACTGAGGAATACAAAAAGCTGAAAGAAAAATTCGATATCGAGGTGAAGGAACTGAAAGAGAAAATGGAGAAGAAAGAGAAAAAAGAAAAAGTTGAAGGCGGTAACAAAAGCTCACAGATCAGTCCTGCTGTAATGCTTTACAACAATAAAAATTTTTCAGACCCTGCTAAAACATTAAAAATTGAGAATGCAGTAGTAACATACAAAAAAGCTGATTTTAAAAATGCAGATCAACTCGCGGTAAAAAGCTTTGTACAAAATGGCAACCTAACTATTGCCAATAACAACGCCATCAACATTTCAATAAAATAAAACTACACACAACCAAACAGATTAAGAAGCAGCGGAGATTATTCTCCGCTGTTTTTGTTTGATAAATTTCGACTTAAATTAATTTGTACCTTCGCCAGGGTTTAAATTACTTTATTATGCGCTCCATTAAGTTTAACATCATTACCCTTTTAACCATTCTCAGTTTAACTACTTTTGCCCAAACAAAAGTGGTTTCCAACGCTTATAATTTTGGTATTATTTTAAAAATCGAAAAATTTGCTGGCAGGGATTTTCGATATTCTTTGGAATTAAAGTCGACCGAAACAGACTCTCTTAAAAAAAATTTCATCCAAACAAGGCAGGTTATTAACGATGACGAATGGCTTGATAACAACTTAGCGAAAGATGTGACTAAAGATACCTTGTGGCATTCTTTAAAAATCAGCAGTAAAATAAATCCAAAAGCTAAGCAAATTTGGCTCTATGCCAATTTTGAAGGTAATGGAAATTTTTTCGTAGATAATTTAAAATTCGAAATCAAAACCGAAAGTGGAGACTGGGAAGAGTTTCCTATAAAAAACGCAGACTTTGAAAATAATGGAAATGATCCATTAAAAGGTTTCCGAACCAATGCAAATATACCGGCCGGCACTACTATAGGCTTGCGGAATAGAACAGATTCAATTGGAGGAAAAGCGTTACTGATTAAAACAACAAAAGCTTCTGTCATTCTGAAAACCAACTACGGAAACAACAAACGTGTAGGAAGATATAGCAATATCAATGGCATAAAAATCTACTACGAAACTTACGGTACTGGCGAACCTTTATTGTTGCTGCACGGTAATGGCCAGTCTATTGTAGATTTTAACAAACAAATACCCGAATTAGCCAAGCATTATCATGTTATTGCCGTTGATACCCGAGCACAGGGAAAGAGCATCGATAATGATTCCTCTAAATTAAGTTACGATATTTTTGCTTCTGACATGAAGATTCTTTTAGATTCACTAAACCTTAAAAAAGTAAATATTTTAGGGTGGAGTGATGGAGGAAATACAGGATTGATTATGGCAATTAAATATCCTGAATATGTTGGAAAGTTGATTGTAATGGGTGCAAATCTAAATCCAACAGAAAATGCAGTTGAAAAAAGCATGCTAAATCGATTAAAAAAAGATTTAAAAATGCTTCAGCAAAAAAATGATGCAGAATCAAAGCAAATGATAAGATTGCTTTCGATGTTATCTACAGAACCCAACATTAAGGTTGAAGAGTTACACAAAATTGCTTCGAAAACGCTGGTGTTGGCAGGAGAACGGGATGTGATTAGAGCTGAACATACCAAGCTTATTGCAGATAATATCAAAAATTCAAAGCTGATTATTTTTAAAAAAGAAACCCACATGGTACCCGAAGAAAATGCATCTCTTTTTAATAAAACTGTAATCGATTTTTTAAAAGAACCCGAAACAAAAAATTGATACTAAATCTTTGTCAGCAAAAGGATTTATTCTCCGCTGTTTTTGTTTTGTACTGGCCTGTTGAATAAATTTTAATATTTTTGCTAAGCATGCTACAAAAACTTTCTATTCGTAATTACGCATTAATTGATAGTCTTGATATCGAATTTGATAAAGGCTTAAATATCATTACAGGTGAAACCGGTGCCGGTAAATCCATCATATTGGGTGCATTATCGCTAATCTTAGGTCAGCGGGCAGAAAGCAAATACTTTTTTAACCAGGATAAAAAATGTGTTATTGAGGGCAGTTTTGTATTGGGAGATGAAAACCTGAAAGAACTTTTTGAAGAAAATGACCTGGATTTTTCGAACGAAAGCCTTTTACGCCGGGAAATATCCATCGATGGCAAAACCAGATCGTTTATTAACGATACGCCTGTTAATCTATCTATCCTGAAACAGATCGGCGAAAAACTGATCGATATCCATTCGCAGCATGCCACACAGGAAATTAATGATGCCGATTTTCAATTATTGATTGTTGATTCATTAGCCAATCATCAGCCTCTCCTACTTAATTACCGTAGCGGATTTAAAAAACTTAAACAGGATACTTCCTTGTTAAAAAAATTAACCGCCGAAGCCGACGAAGCCCGTAATAAACAGGATTACGAACAATTTTTGTTTAATGAACTCGAGCAGGCAAAATTACAGGAAGGCGAACAGGAAGAACTGGAACAAGAACTGGAGCGCTTAACATACGCCGAAACCATTAAACGGGCGTTACTTACCGCTTCAGGATTAATTAACGAAAGCGAACCTTCGGCCCTTCAGATTTTAAAAGAGGCTTCGTTACAGTTACAGGGTATAGAAAAATTCGATCCGGCAATTAATGTACTTTACGAACGTTTACGCTCATCGATCATTGAAATAAAAGACATCACCGATGAGGTTTCTGCAATAGAAGAAAATACTTTGCACAGTGCCGATCGTTTGGAAATTGTAAACCAAAGGTTAGATCTGTTTTATTCACTTCAACAAAAACACAGGCTTGCCAATAATACAGAACTGTTAGCGTTTCAAAAACAACTGGAAGAAAACCTGAATAAGCTATTGACCTCTGATGAGCACATCGAAAAATTACAGCTGGAAATCGATCAGCTTAAAAAAGAATTACACAAACAAGCCGGTCAATTAAGTGCTAACCGCAAAAAAGCAATCAAGGTGGTAGAAGAGCAAACCAGTTCTACACTGAAAAAAGTGGGTATGCTTAATGCCAAACTGGTACTTGATCAAAAAGCATTACCTGAACTGAATAAAGATGGGTTGGACGAAATTAACCTGCTTTTTACAGCAAATGCCGGTCAGGCCCCTGCCCCTGTAAATAAAGTAGCATCAGGTGGAGAATTATCGCGTTTAATGCTTGCTATAAAAGCCCTGCTGGCTAAACATACTTCCTTACCGACCATTATTTTTGATGAGATTGATACCGGAATTTCGGGCGAAACGGCTTTAAAAGTTGGGGAGGTAATTGCAGACCTGGGCAAGAATATGCAGGTAATTTCGATTACACACCTGCCACAGATTGCCGCCAAAGGAACATCACACTACTTTGTACATAAAAATGAGGATAAAGGGAAAACCACTACCGGAATCCGCAAACTTAAACAGGAAGAACGCATTGGTGTAATTGCCGAAATGTTAAGTGGCAAAAACCCGGGCGCGTCGGCGATTGAAAATGCAAAGGAATTATTGGGTTAATTTATCATCCTAATGCCCCACATTGTCTGTGTCCTCACAGACTATTTCGGGCTTTATTGAAATTACTGTTAAGTAATATTTCTTTTGCATTTTTAATAAACTAACAAATTAGTTTATATTTATACAATGAAATCCTTATTACTTATATTACTATTATTTATTGGTAAATTTTGTTTGGCCCAGCAAAGTTATGTCCTTTCGGGCATGGTTAAAGATAAACATGGCGAGGCTTTACCCGGAGCTGGCGTATATGTAAGCGGTTATAAAATTGCTACAGTAACAGATAATAATGGCAAATATGCCCTTCCCTTAAAACCAGGAAACTACGACATTTTAGTACAATTAATTGGCTACAAAGCTTTAAATAAAAACGTAGTGCTTGCTGATAAAGCCGTAAAACTAGATTTTACCCTCGAAGAAAGCATCACCCAATTGGCCGAAGTAACCATTAAACCCGATCCGAACAGAGAACATTATATTGCCATGTTTAAGGGCTATTTTATTGGCACCACCCCCAATGCAGAACAATGTAAGCTCATCAATCCTAATGTATTAATTATCGATTATGATAAAGAGGAGCATAAACTCACGGTAAAAACCACCGAATTTCTAATTGTCGAAAACAAGGCGCTTGGATACCGCATTAAATACCTGCTGAATAATTTTGAATACGATAGCAAAACAAGAATCATCTATTATGAAGGTTTTCCGTATTATGAAGATTTAAAAGGATCAGCACGGCGGAAGAAAATCTGGGACCAAAAAAGAATTACCGCTTATCAGGGATCACCACAGCATTTTTTTAGATCTATTTATCACCATCGCGCCACCGAAGAGGGCTTTATCATCAATAAACTGATGACAAAATCAAATCCGGATAAACCCTCTGACAGTATGATTAACGCCAACATTAAACGTTTAACAAAAGTACAAACAGGTTTAACCAGGCCGTTAACCATCACCATGGGAGATTCATTAAGCTATTGGATACAAAAGAAAAACCTGCCAGGGGGAATTTCTATTTTAAGCCGCGCTCCTGTAACGCAGGATACGCTGGTGCATGTAGAGAATCAAAGTATTAAAAGTTTCAACTTTACTGATCAACTTTATGTGATTTACACCAAAGAAAGGGAAGATCCTACTTATGCCAACCGGATCGGCCTGTCTATTGCCAGACCCTTAGATATGCCCGATTACCAGATTTCGACCATCTCATTACAGGTTGTTCCGGTATATTTTTACGAAAACGGCTCTATTTATAACCCGCGGTCTATGCTTTATGCAGGTTACTGGGGCTGGGAAAAAATTGCCGATAGTGTACCGATGGATTATTTGCCGCCAGCCAATGTGGAAGGGAAAAATTAAAAAAATTCAATACGGTCCAAAGAAGTATAGCATGTTATAGCGCACAGTTTTTTTAATATTTTTTTGAAAAGCAAATGCAGTTCTCTTCGGTTCAAACAGTCCCGCCCTTCATTACAAATCCTCGCCCTCATGCTTCGGGCTGTGGGTTTTACACTGCGGTCGGGTTTAGCTGGCAAGGCTGGTCATACTATTGAGGGTTTTAGAACTATGCAGCACCTACCTTTGTAAATAAACCTGACAGAGCGGGTAGCCCACAGTGAAGCGCAGCGTAACGAGGACTACAAGCGATGGCGGGACTGCTATAGCCATAGAAAACTGACTGTCCGTTTCCAAATCGAAAACGAGCTTACTTTTTAATTAATTTTCTTCAAATATCGTTCGCTGCGTTACCATTGAAAGAGTCCTCTAGAGAGGTCGTCAGCAATGACGATAACTTGAAGGACAAAATAACGTTTACCATCAAATGTTAAATTTGTTAAAAATCTTTTGCGTTTTTAATAAATATTGAGCCTTTTAATTACATTCGTCTCTATGATTAAAAGCCTTTTAGTAGCCCTTATGCTAATCATTCTGGGTACTAATGTCAATGCTCAAAATACTTTCTCAATTAGTGGTCTGGTTCGGGATCAAAAAGATGGTTTACCTGGCGCAAGCATTTATTTAAGTGGTTATAAAATTGCAACCGTGGCCGATAACGACGGACGGTTTAAACTTTCCAACCTAAAACCCGGCAGTTACGATATCCTTGTGCAACTGGTTGGCTACCTCCCCTACTCTAAAAGTGTAATCATTTCTGATAAATCGGTACAGGTAGAATTGGTTTTAAAAGAAAACGTTGCCCAGCTTGATGAGGTGGTGATCAGGGCCGATCCTAACCGGCAGAAATACATTAACCAGTTTAAAGAATTTTTTATCGGCAAAACCCCAAATGCAACACAATGCAAAATCTTAAATCCGCAGGTTTTAAATGTAGATTATGATGTAACCAAAAGTACCTTAACGGTTTCTACGACCGAATTTTTGGTGGTCGAAAACAAAGCTCTGGGCTACCGCCTTAAATACATGCTCGATCATTTCGAATACAATTCGCGAACCCATATTATCTATTACTCTGGTCACCCGTTTTTTGAAGAGTTAAAAGCTTCGGCAGCTAAAAAGAAAAAATACATTGCCGCCCGTGAAGTGGCCTATTATGGTTCTTCGCAACATTTTTTCCGTTCACTTTATGCCAATAAAACAAAGGAAGAAGGTTTTATCATCAATAAAATGATCAAAATCCCCAACCCAAACCGTTATCCACAATACATCATCAATACCAATTTAGAAAAGATTAAAGCCGTACCCGAAAAAACCGGCATCAGGCAAACTAAAGGGAAAATAGATACAGCTTTATTTGCCTTTTGGACCAAGCAACAGGAAATGCCAAAAACCATTGATAAATTTTCGAGAGCGGATGTGCTTACGGATACTTTAGTACACTACTTTAACCAGAATTTAAAATACTTAAGTTATACCGATGCCCTACTGATCCAATATACCAAAGAGAAAGAATCGCTGGCTTACTCTAAAACCGGCTTCTGGATTTTCAGGCCTTTAGATGTCCCAGAAAATGAAATCTCTGTTGCCAATTTAACCGGCGAAGGTGTCCGTTTTTACGAGAATGGTGGTATTTATGATTCACGTTCGCTACTATTCGAAGGTTATTGGGCTTACGAAAAAGTGGCCGATATGGTGCCAATGGATTATATACCGCTACCAAAGAAGGAATAATGGATGCAGGAAGATGTGAGATGGAAAACGTAAGAAGGATGATGGATGATGTGATTTAAACTAAAATTGTTGAAAAATAACTTTTCCTGACACTTAAAATTACTAAAAATATTAGTAATTTTAATTTATGGTTGGCGAAGAAGAAAAACAGTATTTTAAAGGACGGGGCGCTCAGGTTAATCCACACAATAAGTTTTTAAAAGATGTTTACATCAAAGAACATAACGAAGGGATAGACGATTGGGAAGAAAGCGACCGCAAAACTTCCTTTATTTTCGAAAATTCAAAAACCATCGTAAACAAGGTTGATAGTCCGGATGTGGGAATGGCCTATTCGCTTAATCCCTATCAGGGCTGCGAACATGGCTGTACTTATTGTTATGCCCGCAACTCTCACCAATATTGGGGCTATAGTGCAGGTATCGAATTTGAAAGAAAAATCATTGTAAAAAAAAATGCGCCTGAACTTTTTAAAAAGTTTTTGGAGAAAAAAGGTTGGGATGCGACGACCATTTCACTCTCGGGCAATACCGACTGCTATCAACCGGCCGAAAGGAAATTTAAACTCACCCGTCAATTACTCGAAATCGCGCTGGCTTATAAACAGCCCATCGGTATGATTACCAAAAACTCTTTAATCCTTCGCGATCAGGACATTTTACAGGAAATGGCCAAATTAAACCTCTGTATGGTTTATGTTTCCATTAATAGTTTAAATGAAGACCTGCGCCAGGTAATGGAACCGCGTACCACCACTGCCAAACAACGCTTAAAGGTGGTAGAGGAATTGAGTAAAGCCGGAATACCAATGGGCGTAATGGTTGCACCACTCGTACCTGGCCTAAGCGACCATGAAATTCCAAAAATTTTAAAAGCCGTAGCCAATGCCGGTGCTATTAAAGCGGGTTATACCGTAGTACGGTTAAACGGAGCCATTGGCCAGATATTTGAAGATTGGCTTAGAAAAAATTTCCCCGATCGCTTTGATAAAGTCTGGCATTCTATTCAGAGTTGCCACGGAGGTAATGTAAATGACAGCCGTTTTGGCGACCGAATGCGCGGTGATGGCAATATTTCTCAAATGATCAGGGATAACTTCAGACTACACTGCCGCTTAAACGGCTTAAATGTAAAAGACATTATTTTAGACCACACTTTGTTCAAAATTCCCAGTAACCAGGTGAGTCTGTTTTAAAATTCGGGGAGAAAAATCCCCAGCGCTCAGGACCCTTATCCAATTAGTTGGCCGCGACTTGTTATCGGGAGATCAGAGCTATTGATTTTTAATCCACATCAGAACAATCATAATATTAGATTCTTACCCAAATTTGTAATCCACCTCGATTAAACTTAGTTTTAGCCTTATGAATATTGCATTAATAACCTACCTTGACAAAGGTGCTTACGATACCACTACCGTTGAAAGTGAAGATGATAAACTTTTACATTTTTTAAAAGATAAAGGATTAAATATTGAAAAAATCATCTGGAATGATCAAAATGTGAATTGGGAAGAATATTCACATGCCATTTTAAAATCGCCATGGGATTATTTTGACCTGATTGAAGATTTTTATGCCTGGCTCGACCTTTTAGAAGCTAAAAAAGTGAAATTGCTTAATCCTATTGACGTAGTAAGGTGGAACTCAAATAAAAAATATCTACAGGAGATTGAAGCTGCCGGCTTAAAAATTATACCCAGCGCCTTTATCAATAAGCAGGAAAATGTAACGCTTAAATACTTCTTTGAAAAATTTAACACCAATAAATTAATTGTGAAGCCCTGTATTAGTGGCGGCGCCAAAAATACTTTCAAAGTAACAATAGAAAATGTTGAAGAAGTAAACCAAAAACTAGATCAGCTCATTCAAAACGAAGACTTTATTATTCAACCATTTTTACCAGAAATCCTGGAAAGTGGAGAATGGTCTTTCATTTTCTTTAACGGCATTTACAGTCATTCGTTGATTAAACAGGCCAAACCTGGCGATTTTAGGGTTCAGCCGGCGCACGGTGGTACTGCTCACCCACAATATCCTGATGCTGAATTAATTGCAGTGGCCCAACAATATGTTAATTCATACGCTAAAAACTGTCTCTATGCGAGGGTTGATGGTACTTTTGTAAACGGAGAATTTTTATTAATGGAGCTGGAATTGATAGAGCCATTTTTGTTCTTAAATACAGGTCCTCAAAATTATGAGAAGTATTATAAAGCTTTAATGGAGTTGATTTAAGGTTTAGCATCTTCGTCATTCTCGCGAATGCGGGAATCTTAAAGCGCATTAAGATTCCCACCTGCATGGGAATGACGCCCCTTTTTAGTATCTGTTAATGGTAAACAAAGTCGTGATGAAGATTGCCAGGATTTATTTTTATTTCGCTGCAAAAACCTGCACCCAATATTTATCAGTTTTGGCCGCGCCCATTTCTTTAAAAGAGGCAGTCATGATATTTTTGCAATGCTCTTCACTCTTAATCCAATCGTTAAAAACCTGTGCTTCCGTGGTTTGTCCAAAGGCTACATTCTCTCCCACTGATGTCCAGTTGTAACCGTTAGCTTTTACACGGGCACCTGCGGTTTCGCCATTGGCAGAAATATGTGTAAGTGTTGCTATAGATGCAACATACTTACTATGGCTAATGGCAGCAGCACCCAAATTGATACTCCAGGTTAAGGCCCCAACCGGCGGCATTACGGTTGTACCACAATTGCAACCTGCCAAACGGGTATCATTCACCAATTTTAGTAAGGCATCGTTGTTGATATTGGTTGCAGTTGAAAGTACCAGGGGATCAGTTGTTGCTGGTGTAGCGTCAACTCCTTTTTTACAGGATAAAGCACAGCATAGTGCTATGCATGCCAATGGGATGGTAATAAATTTCATTAATAGGGAATAGTTTAAGGAAAGGTACAATGATTTTCTTTAAAAAAAATAATTTCCATCCATCTTTTTCGTACTCCAAAAACAACTATAAATTTTAATGCTAATTAATTAATCGCTAAAACAAAAAACTCCCGATTTTCATCGGGAGTTTCTTATTTATTTACTTGAAGAATCTTCTTCTTGTTTCGGCTCTTCTTTTTTCTTCTCACCTTTTTTGTGGTTAATCGAAATCAGCTCGGTAGTTTTATCGTAATCAATTTCTAAAACATCTCCTTCGGTTAATTCACCTTTAAGGATTTCTTCAGCAATTGGATCTTCTAAATATTTCTGGATCGCTCTTTTTAAAGGGCGTGCACCAAAATTACTATCGAAACCTTTATCAGCAATGTATTCTTTAGCATTTTCAGTTAATGCAATTTCATAACCAAGAGTATGAACGCGACCGAATAATGCTTTTAACTCGATATCGATAATCCTGAAGATTTCTTCTTTACCTAGGCTGTTAAATACTACTACATCATCAACACGGTTTAAGAACTCAGGTGCAAATGCACGTTTTAAAGCACTTTCGATTACACCACGGCTGTGAGAATCGGCCTGGTTTGTTTTTGCTGAAGTAGAAAAACCAACACCCTGACCAAAATCTTTTAGCTGACGGGCACCAATGTTTGAAGTCATGATGATGATCGTATTTCTAAAATCAACTTTACGACCTAAACTATCGGTTAACTGGCCTTCATCCAATACCTGTAATAAAATATTAAATACATCAGGGTGAGCTTTTTCGATCTCATCCAGTAAAATTACCGCATAAGGTTTTCTTCTTACTTTTTCAGTTAACTGTCCACCCTCTTCGTAACCTACATATCCCGGAGGCGCTCCCACTAAACGTGATACCGCGAATTTCTCCATGTATTCACTCATGTCGATCTGGATCAATGAATCGTCGCTATCGAACATGAAACGGGCCAATTCTTTTGCCAATTCTGTTTTACCTACTCCAGTTGGACCTAGGAAAATAAATGAACCGATTGGTTTTTTAGGATCTTTTAATCCAGCTCTTGTACGTTGGATGGCTTTGGTCAATTTCTTGATCGCATCATCCTGACCGATAATTTTCTCGGCTACTTTATCGTACATATTCAACAGTTTTGCACTGTCTGTTTGTCCAACACGTTGTACCGGGATACCAGTCATCATCGAAACTACCTCTGCTACATTATCTTCTGATACTTCGTAACGTTTGGTTTTGGTCTCAGCTTCCCACTCTGCTTTAGCTTTATCTAATTCTTCAATTAAATTTTTCTCTGTATCGCGGAGTTTTGCAGCTTCTTCATATTTCTGGCTACGTACAACTTTGTTTTTCTCTAATTTGATGTCTTCGATTTTCGCCTCTATATCGATAATGTTCTGTGGAACATGGATATTGGTCAGGTGAACACGAGATCCTGCCTCGTCTAAAGCATCAATCGCTTTATCTGGCAAGAAACGGTCAGAAATGTAACGCGATGTTAAAGTAACGCATGCTAAAATAGCTTCGTCGGTATAAGTTACACCATGGTGTTCTTCATACTTATCTTTAATACGGGTTAAAATCTCTACAGTTTCATCTGGTGTAGCAGGCTCAACCATCACTTTTTGGAAACGACGGTCTAAAGCGCCATCTTTCTCAATGTACTGACGGTATTCATCTAAAGTTGTAGCACCGATACATTGAATTTCGCCCCTTGCCAAAGCAGGTTTGAACATGTTTGAGGCATCTAACGAACCTGATGCGCCACCCGCACCAACAATGGTATGGATCTCATCAATGAACAAAATTACGTCTGTAGATTTTTCTAGCTCGTTCATCACGGCTTTCATACGCTCTTCGAACTGGCCACGGTATTTTGTACCGGCCACAAGCGATGCCAAATCTAACGTAACTACACGTTTGCCAAACAGCACACGCGAAACTTTACGTTGTACAATGCGTAAGGCCAAACCTTCAGCAATTGCCGATTTACCAACACCTGGCTCTCCGATTAAAATCGGGTTATTCTTTTTTCTGCGGGATAAAATCTGCGATACACGCTCAATTTCTTTCTCGCGGCCTACAATTGGGTCTAAACGACCTTCTTCTGCAGCCTTGGTTAAATCACGACCGAAATTATCTAAAACCGGAGTTTTAGATTTTATATCTGAAACCTTTTTAGGTGTACTAAAGCTTTCTTCTTCGCGATAATCGTCATCGCCTCCTGTAGAAGCGCTGTTTGAGATATCATCTCTGAAACCATTTTTATTCACTTCAACCTCCTGTTTAAAAACATCATAAGTAACACCATATTGTAATAAGATCTGTGAGGCGATGTTATCATCATCTCTCAAAACCGATAACAACAAATGTTCGGTGCCGATTAAATCGCTTTTAAATATTTTAGCTTCTAAATAAGTGATTTTTAAAACTTTTTCTGCCTGTTTTGTTAATGGAATATTGCCTAAGTTTACTGTAACACTCGAAGTACCGCGAACGGCATCTTCAATTGAGCGGCGCAATTTACCGGTATCAACCCCTAACGATCGTAAAATTTTTATAGCCATGCCATCCCCTTCTCGGATGAGGCCCAATAATAAATGCTCGGTTCCGATGTAATCATGCCCTAAGCGGAGCGCTTCCTCCCTACTAAAAGAGATTACATCTTTAACCTGTGGTGAAAATTTTGCTTCCATAATACCTTTCTTAACAGCTACGTCCCTAAACTATAAAATAATTTATAAAAAGCGACTGTACCATTTTGTTTATTTTATCAACAATTGCGCCATACGGGTGGATAAAAGGCAGTAAACATATCCCCCAACCTAAAAAATACGGTATGAATATCGTTTTGATAAATATATATCTATCTACGTAATAACTGTTTTATAGGTTTTAAAAGGGGATTTTTTATGTGATCTCCCTTTTAAATATCATTTTGTCGGTTTATTGTAAGGATTTTTTCGATTCGATCAACTGACAATTTGTTGCTTTTTGTAAAGGCAATTTACAAGTTTTGACAGAAAAACAAAAAGAACGTGACATCATTTAACAATTTAACCAGACAATTATCAATAATAATGAATATCTATTACTGAATACCATATTATCAGTACGAAAATAACTGTTGATAGGTTGTTTTTGTTTTATAAAAACGATGGTAATTGCTTCAATAAGATGGAGGAAGAAAAAGATGGAAAATGTAAAATGGATGATGGACTCGGATTCGCGATGAGACTTAATTTTTTTAACTGCTTAATGTTAGAATAAAAATAAATAATTGGCTAAAGATTCATCACCATTAAGAAGTTAAGGACATTAAGAAAAAGATGGAAGATGTAAAATGGATGATGGAATCGGATTCGCGATGAGCCTTAATTTTTTTAACTGCTTAACGTTAGAATAAAAATAAATAATTGGCTAAAGATTTATCACCATTAAGAAGTTAAGGACATTAAGAGAAAGATGGAAAAAGATGGAAGATGTAAAATGGATGATGGAATCGGATTCGCGATGAGACTTAATTTTTTTTACTGCTTAATGTTAGAATAAAAATAAATAATTGGCTAAAGATTTATCACCATTAAGAAATTAAGGACATTAAGAGAAAGATGGAAAAAAATGGAAGATGGAAAATGGATGATGGAATCGGATTCGCGATGAAAACCTTAACTTTATTAACTTCTTAATGTTGAAATGAGATCGATTGCGCTTAACGTTTTGCGCCATACCCTAAGCGCCATTATAAAAACTGCTCAAAAACTGTAATGGTATATCAGACGGGGCTGTTTGATTACAATACTCCATGATTTCGTTTAAATTAAAATGGCCCGATACGGATTGAAAAGTTTCATCGTCCGAATCTTCGAAACCCATGCTCCAACCGCTAAAAATGCATTGATCATACTTTCCGATCTGGAGCAAAACAACCGACTCATGCCGGCTATCAGTCATTATTTTTTTATACAGCTTACGCACAGTCCTTTCATCACCTTCTAACAACTGCATAAATCTGCCTTTACTTTTGGTAATGGGCTGACCTTTCACATGTAATAAGATCCCGCTAATACCATTTTGTTGGTTAAAATCCCTGCTTTGATTAAGCAAAACCTTGATCATTTCTGCATCAAAGGCCTTACTTTCTACGCTACTGTAAATTAAATAGAAAATTGGTGTTATATTTTTATTGTCTGGTTCCATACGGCTATTAATATAATAATTATCAATTAATGTTTTTGATAAAAAAGCTGACTAATATGCTATTATTTTATTGGAAGCAACACATTAACAGCCAATTAAAATTAACATCTGATTACGCAAAATATTGATACACTGCAGCAAAATTTAATAATCATACTAACATATTTTAAACTGTCAATGATCATAACCAAATAAAAACACCTTAAATTATTCGGTATAAAAATCTGAATGTGCTTTCTTGCCGTATATGTAATCAAATCCATAAAACCGGATCAGGCAGATGGCGTCTCTTACTCAAAGACTTTTAATCATATTCATTCTCATCATCGCTTTTGCGGGAAGAATTGCGGTATCAGCCATTGCCAGCCAGAAATCTTCTCAGGGCATAGTAAAAGAAAACATGAGCAAATCAGAAAAACCAGATAGTGGTGAGAATGATGAGCAGATGGAAGAAAAAATGAAATTGGAAGACCTCATTGTGCATGGTTTAACAAACATTGATTTTATGAGCATAGCCAGCACTAAGACTAAATTGTTTGCTGGTAATTATCAACTCCTTAATTGCACCCTACAAACCTTAGAGTACCCTCCTAAATAAGGCTATCGAAGCCTAAAATTCACAATTTTCTTAATTAAACATTAAACTACATGATTAAAACTAAACATTTAATCATAGTGGCCCTATTGGCTATTATGACCCCTATTCTATTTTCTGCATGTAAGAAAGACAGAAATAACGATCCGGAACAAGAAACCCTTACTCCTGGCCCTGATGTTAATTTTTATGCGCTTACAGCGGATAGCAAATTATTATTGATCAATGCAAAAAATCCGAATTCAATCACCTCACAGCTAACAATTTCGGGTCTGCAGGCCGGAGAAACCATTTTAGGAATCGATTTTCGTCCTGCTACTGGTCAACTTTATGGCATAGGCAGCACCAGCCGTTTATATGTAATTGATCCAAAAACCGGAACTGCGAGGTCTATCTCGGCGGCTCCATTTACGCCTGCCCTTAGCGGAACTTCGGTAGGTTTTGATTTTAACCCTACAGTAGATCGCATCCGCCTGGTTACTTCATCAGGCCAAAACCTGCGTTTAAACCCTGAAACAGGAACTGTAGCTGCTACCGATGGCACCATAAATGGCGTAACCAACGCTAAAGTAGCATCGGTTGCCTATACTCAAAATAAAGCCGGGGCAAGTACCACCGTCCTTTTTGATATCGATATTGCAAATGATAAACTGCATAAACAAGATCCGCCAAATGACGGAAAACTGGTTGAGGTTGGAAGTCTTGGTTTTGATGCGGAAGAGATTGGCGGCTTCGATATTAACCCTGATGGCACCGCAGCATTAGCGGCATTAACTGTTGGTGGTAAATCTGGTTTATATGCCATTGATTTAAATTCGGGAAAAGCAGCTAAAATCAGTAATGTAGATCAACAGATTACCGGGCTTGCTATCCCGACCGAACCTGTTGCTTATGCCGTATCGAATAATAATGAATTGGTGATCTTCAATCCATTGGCTGCATCACCTGCATTGGTTCTTAAAGCCATTACAGGTATACAGGCAGGAGAAAGCATTTTAGGTATCGATTTCCGCCCGGTAAACGGACAACTTTATGCCGTTGGAAGTACCAGTAGAATTTATACCATTAACGCTTCTTCCGGTGCTGCCGTAATGGTTGGAACCGGACCTTTAGCTACTTTATTAACAGCCACACAAATCGGATTTGATTTTAATCCAGTGGCAGACAGGATTAGAATAGTAGGTAACAACGGGCAAAATTTCAGGATAGTACCAACTGATGCTACCCTGGTTGTAGACACCCCTATTTCGCTGGGTACAGCAACAATTTCCGGTGCTGCATATACAAACAATTTTACTGGTGCAACTTCAACCGTATTGTTCGACGTAGATTCTACAACAGACCGTTTATATAAACAAGATCCACCAAATGCAGGAACATTGGTTGACGTAGGTGCGTTAGGGGTTAATATTGAAGCGAACAGTGGTTTTGATATTGGCGGTACCAGTGGCCTGGCTTATGGTATATTTACAGTAGGTGGTGTGCAAAAATTATATAGTGTAAATTTAACTACAGGCGCAGCCACCGCAGGCGCTACCATTAGTACAGCTGTACGTGGTTTTACACTGGGCTTAGGCTTTTAAGCTACTCAGCTCCCATTTATTTATAAAAAGCAAAAGCCTTTCAATCCTGAAAGGCTTTTGCTTTAACTAATGTTTACGGTTTCTACTAAGAATTAATCCGCTTTGGTAAAAGTAAAACTTTAGTAAATAGCGCTATGTTCTGATTCACTTTATGAGCAAATGATGATAATTACATTAAAACAGGATTAGAATGACTTAATTATTTATCCAAACCGGTTAACTGACGATCAAAATTGATGTATTTATCTTCTGATTTGAGGAAATCAATGACACCGCTTACCAGACAGCTCTTTAATTGTCCTGTTTTTTATACTTATTTCACCCTCGTTAGTACTTAATAAGTCCGGTTTCGAACTTATTTCACCCTCGTTGGTACTTAATAAGCTCGGTTTCGAACTTATTTCACCCTCGTTAGTACTTAATAAGTCCGGTTTCGAACTTATTTCACCCTCGTTGATACTTAATAAGCTCGATTTTGAACTTATTTCACCCTCGTTGATACTTAATAAGCTCGATTTTGAACTTATTTCACCCTCGTTAATACTTAATAAGCCCGGTTTCAAGCTTATCTTATCTTCTTTAGTATTAATTCCACATAAAATCATACCATTCTACTTAGTTCATAATTAGTTAGCATTATAGCCCGGCATAAAGTATCAAACCGCTTATTAAACAAAGTTATTTAATGCTTCTTCAGCTTTATTAAAAAAGAATTGATCAATCTCTTAATTATTTCATTTCCCATGTAAAATTTCAATCGTTAGAACTGCTCTACAATCAAGATAAACGACTATAACGTAATATTAAAACCACACAAGCCGTATAATAATTTTACATTAGTATAGATAAGGCTTCAGAATTAAGCTACTGATCAACAGTACTTTATATGCTGGACTGTAAAACTATGCGCTTTGGCCATATTCTAAACAAGGCTTATCAAAAGAATGATCAGATAAATAACCTGAATATATCACTAACCAATTAATTAAAAAACTTATGAGAAATGCAACAAAAACATGGCTTGGCACATTGCTGGCGCTTACTGTTCTTTATTCCTGTAAAAAACAGGAAATAAATCCTGAACAGCAAACCGATTTATTTGAAGGCAAGAAAAAGGAAATGGCCGTTAGCCCGCTTATTGCGGGTACCTCCTTCAGGGTGGTAGGTTATATGCCTTCATGGGCCGGAGCAGTTAACCAAATTCAGTTTAGCAAACTTACTCACATAAACTATGCTTTCGTACTGCCAAATTCAACCGGTGGATTGCAACCTGTAGAAAACCCTTCCAAATTGCAAAGCCTGGTTAGCTCCGGCCATGCCGCAGGTGTAAAAGTGCTTATAGCCGTTGGCGGATGGAATAATGGGAATGATAGTGCCTTCGAAAGCCTGGCTGCAAATTCAACCTACCGAACCAATTTCACCAATAATATGATCAGTTTTGTAAACCAGTATAACCTCGATGGGGTGGATATTGACTGGGAGTATCCGGATAACGGAAGCTCGGCAAATAACTATACACTCCTGATGCAACAATTAAGCACAGCGATGCATAATAACGGAAAGCTGCTTACTGCAGCGGTAGTTTCTGAGAATGGCGGAAGTATCCAGAATGCTGTTTTTACCGCAGTTGATTTCCTTAATCTTATGGCTTATGATGGCGATGGCGCTAATCACTCTACCTATAATTATGCGGTAAACTCCATCAATTATTGGCAAGGCAGAGGGCTTTCAGCAGCTAAAACCACTTTAGGAGTACCTTTTTATGGCCGCTCATCTTCTTCATACCTTGATTATAAAGACATCCTTGCCCAGGGTGGAAATCCAAATTCAGATACCTTTGGCAACATTGGTTACAACGGCATTCCTACTATCAAAAATAAAACAAACCTGGCTTATGACCGTACTGGTGGAATCATGATCTGGGACCTGAACGCGGATGCTACAGGGGGCAATTCGTTACTTAGTGCCATTAACGATGCCATAATTGCCCGTGTAAACAATAGTGGATCGAGTATCCCGTATGGAACGGTAATTACCCTTAAAGGATTCAATAATAAATACGTCAACAGTCAGAACGGCACGCAGGCCATAACCTGTACAAGCACAACAGCACAGGCCTGGGAACAATTTACCGTAGTAGATGCCGGCGGCGGTAAAGTGGCTTTAAGAAGTATGGGTAAATACGTATCATCAGAAAATGGCACACAGGCCGTTACCTGTAACCGTGCCACCATCAGCGATTGGGAAAAATTTGACTGGGTGGTTGCAGCAGATGGCAAAATTGCTTTCAGGGGCAACAATGGAAAATATCTTTCAAGCGAAAATGGTACACAAGCTATGACTTGTACCCGTGCTACTGCTTCTGGCTGGGAGTATTTTTCTAAAAACTAATGATAAAGCAGGCTAAACTTAACTGCCTTCTATCTAATCGTAAATTCATGCGGAATCATTCGGTTCCGCATGAATAATTTCGAAAAACCCACATTAATTTATTATTATCCGTTTATTGATCTGGCTCAGAACGCCCTATAATTGGCTCTTTTATACCTCATTCATACAGATTTGGTTCTATAGCTTTGATAAGAAAATAACACAAAGCCATGAAAACAATATTTGATGAAACCGTTCGGGCACAATTGATTGACCGGATTGATACCCTTAACGAAAACAGTGTTGCTTTATGGGGAAAGATGAACGTTTACCAGATGTTGAAACACTGTAGGATATACGAAGAAATGATGTTGGGCAAAAATAAATATCAACGTGTATTTTTAGGCAGGCTGTTCGGAAAAATGGCACTGAAAGAATTTACGCAAGATGATAGTCCGATCAAACAGAAAACGCCCACCCTTAGCCAGCTTAAGATCAAAGAAAAAAGCGGTGATATAGAAAGCGAAAGAAAAAAATGGATTGCCTTGCTGAATGAATATGCAAATCCTCAGGAGCATGAAATTGTACATTCCTTTTTTGGTAAACTAAGCCAAGAGCAGGTTGGTCAACTGGTTTATAAACATACTGACCATCATCTCCGCCAGTTTAATGCTTAGAAAAAAAATGTTAGGAATACTTTTATTTTCTGAAAGCCAGATTCCTTTTAATACGGCTCAGTGTTTCGGGTGCAATGCCGAGATAAGATGCAATGAGGTTCTGTGGGATGCGTTCGATAATCTGCGGATTGGATTCAACAAGTAAAAGGTACTTTTCTTCAGCGGTATGCGTAATAGAACTCATCAATCTCCGCTCTTTGGTAACTAAACTATTTTGGTAAAGTATGCGGAAATAGCGGTCCATAATGGGCACAGCAAGGGTTAACGCATCATAATCTGCCCGCGAAATTATCAACAGTTCCGAATCTTCTATGGCATCAATATTAAATAGTGCCGCTTCGCCTGATAAAAAGCTGTTGAAATCAGATAACCACCAGCCTTCCCATCCAAAAATACTCATGTGTTCATCGCCTTTTTCATCTACATTATAAGTGCGGAGCAGCCCTTTGCACACAAAAGTAAGGTGCTGGCAAACATCACCTGCCTGCAATAAATATTGCCGCTTCCTCAACTTTTTAGACGAAAAAAAGGTTGATATGGTCTCCCGATCCTCATCTTTAAGAATAACTTTTTCCTCAATATGGCTGAAGAGTACATCAATCATGGGCAAACTAATCATTAGAGAAAGCAAAGATAATTTTTTCAATGAAAGAATGTCTATCGTTAGGCGCTTGATCCAGATCAAGTGTATTATTTGATCGAAGTCAAGCAGGTACTGCCTTGGCAGATGTAATTTTGTAAAAAAAATAGTATATCATGAATAAAATAGCATTAGTTGTTGGCGCAAGCGGTATTACTGGAAGTAATCTGGCCGAAAGCCTGATTGCAAAAGGCTGGGAAACCTACGGCCTGGCCCGCACACCAAACATAGAAATTGAGAAACTTAAGCCTGTTGCAGCAGATCTTTTAGATATAACCAGTCTTAAATCTGCCTTAGCAGATATCTCCCCAACCCATATTTACATCACCACCTGGATGCGCAACAACACCGAAGCCGAAAACATCAGGGTAAACAGTTTGATGGTGCGTAACCTCCTTGATGTGCTGTCAGAAAAGGGTTCAGTTGAGCATGTGGCATTGGTAACCGGATTAAAACATTACCTCGGTCCATTTGACGCTTACGCTAAAGAAGGTTTTTTGCCCGAAACTCCCTTAAGAGAAGAACATCCCAGGCTAGATATTGAGAATTTTTATTATGCACAGGAAGACGAAGTATATGCCGCAGCAACACGCGACGGTTTTACCTGGAGCATCCACAGGCCACATACGGTTATTGGTAAGGCAGTTGGCAATGCCATGAATTTAGGAACTACTTTAGCCACCTATGCTACCATCTGTAAGGAAACAGGCCGTCCGTTTAAATGGCCGGGTTCAGCTGCACAATGGAACGGCCTATCTGATGTTACCGATGCAAGGATATTGGCCGAACACCTGATTTGGGCATCTACTACCGATCTTGCCCGTAACGAGGCTTTCAATGTGGTTAACGGAGATGTATTCCGCTGGAGCAGGTTATGGAAACGTATAGCAGCCTATTTCGATATAGAAGCTGAAGGATATAATAATAAAATACAACCTTTGGAGCTAGAAATGGCTAACGATTCTGATATCTGGAAACAGATTGCGGAGAAATATCACTTAAAAGAAACAGACTTGAGCCGTTTGGCATCAGCCTGGCATACCGACCTCGATTTGGGGAGACCAATTGAAGTGATGACAGATATGTCGAAAAGCAGGAAACTAGGCTTCACTGTTTTTCAAGACACTGAGGAATCATTTTTTGACCTTTTTGAAAAACTAAGTGCGAAGAAATTAATTCCTTAAATACTATCATTAAGGCGTAAGTGAAAAATGCATAAATCGATCATATTGATTGATTTATGCATCACCATCATATACAGAATTATTGAATAGAATGCAAAAAACAGCAATAAAAATCAAAGAAGACTAATTAAAGCTACAAAAATTAGGGTGGTTTCACGCTATATAACGAATGTTAAGATGGTTAACTTTAGTGTAACCAATCTAAAAAACCAAACATCGTTATGAATTATTTTTATCTAAACCCCAGAAAAGAGCAAACGCTTTTTATTGAGGACAAAGCAGACCGCGATTCGGTAATTAAAAATATTGTCGACCTAAGAAAGTCGCTCTCCTCCAAAGATGGAATCCCTGAAAAAAAATTGACTGGAAACCTCATATTAGGAACCTGGAATATCAGAGAGTTTGGCAATACCAAGTATAATGGCAGAATGCGTGAGTCGCTATACTATATTGCAGAGGTTATTTCCCGGTTCGATTTGATCGCCATTCAGGAAGTACGTGATGATTTGACAGATTTTAACAATATCTGCAAAATACTGGGCAACGACTGGGGAAGCTTTATCAGTCTGGTAACCGATGGCGTTTCGGGTAACCGCGAAAGAATGGCCTTCCTTTATGATAAACGCACCGTTTCGTTTAAGAACGTAGCCGGACAGATTATTCTTCCGGGCGAAAGCTATAAAAACGCATTTGCAAGGGCACCTTATATGATACGTTTTCAGTCAGGATGGCTAAAATTCGATATCTGTACGGTTCATATCTACTATGGAAAAGCCTCGAAAACTTCAGATGAATACAAAAGAAGGGTAACAGAAATCGAAAATTTAACCGGATTTCTGAAAAAAAATTATGTAGAGAAAGAACGCTCAAATAACCTGTTCGTACTTGGCGATTTCAATATTGAGGATACACTGAGTGATACCTACAAGGCAGCAACATCCTCCTCATTTAAGATTCCTGATGCAATACTCAAGAATAAACTTGCGGGCAGTAATGTAAAGCAGGATAAAATTTACGATCAGATCTTATACTATAATAAATTCAACGACATCACCTTTAAGAATGCAGGAATTTTTGACTTCTACAAAACGGTTTTCAATAATTTTGATGCTTACAAAGATCGGATCGCAAAACATATCAGCGCTCCGGTTATAACCGATAAAGAATTTAATGATTTCAAAACCTATCAAATGAGCGATCACCTGCCATTGTGGGTCGAAATGAATACCGATCATGCAGAAGATTACCTGGGCATGATCATCAATAAGCAAGCTGATAAGTAACATAATTGTCTGTCATGATACATTATACTGATATGAATTTGGTCTTAGCTTTAAGCTAAGACCAGTTTAGTTTAAGCAGGAGAATGTTGGCAGTAGGAATAAATAAGCTAAACAAACCATTTTGTTATGGCCCCGTTGTTCTTATCTTTGTAAACAATTCGGTATATCCTACCTTATCCATCTTATAGATTATAGAAAAACATTAAACTAATTAAATCACATATCTTATAATGTCTGACGAAAAAATAATCTTTTCAATGGCAGGTGTAAATAAAATTTACCCGCCACAAAAACAGGTTTTAAAAAATATTTACCTTTCTTTCTTTTACGGAGCCAAAATCGGGGTAATCGGTTTAAACGGTTCTGGTAAGTCGTCCCTTTTAAAAATTATTGCCGGTTTAGATAAATCTTATCAAGGCGAGGTGGTTTTTTCACCGGGTTACTCTGTTGGTTATCTGGCACAGGAGCCGATCCTGGATCCTGAAAAAACCGTACGTGAAGTTGTGGAAGAAGGCGTTGCCGAAGTAACCGCCATTTTAAAAGAGTACGAAGAAGTGAATGAAGCTTTTGGCTTAGAAGAAAACTATTCTGATGCTGATAAGATGGATAAATTAATGGCCAGGCAGGGCGAACTTCAGGATAAAATTGATGCTTTAGGTGCCTGGGAAATCGATTCGAAATTAGAAAGAGCAATGGATGCCTTGCGTTGTCCTGATCCTGAAACTAAAATCGGTGTATTATCAGGTGGTGAGCGCCGCCGTGTGGCCATGTGCCGTTTATTGCTTCAACACCCTGATGTATTGTTACTGGATGAGCCTACCAATCACCTGGATGCCGAAAGTATCGATTGGTTAGAGCAGTTCTTACAAAATTATGAAGGTACCGTTATCGCTGTTACCCACGATAGGTACTTCCTGGATAACGTTGCGGGATGGATTTTAGAATTAGACCGTGGTGAAGGTATTCCATGGAAAGGAAATTACAGCAGCTGGTTAGATCAAAAAGCAAAACGTTTATCTCAGGAAGAGAAAACAGAAAGCAAACGCCAGAAAACTTTAGAGCGTGAGTTAGAATGGGTACGCATGGCCCCAAAAGCACGTCACGCAAAATCTAAAGCACGTTTAGCCAACTATGATAAATTAGCCTCAGAAGATGGCAGAGAAAGGGAAGATAAATTAGAACTTTTCATTCCTGCCGGACCGCGTTTGGGTAATGTTGTCATCGAAGCAACGAATGTAACCAAAGCTTATGGCGACAAAATATTATTCGATAATTTAAACTTTTCATTACCTCCGGCAGGTATTGTGGGTATCATCGGACCAAATGGTGCGGGTAAAACCACTTTATTCCGTTTAATTACCGGACAGGAAGAGGCAGATGCAGGTACTTTCCGTGTTGGTGAAACCGTAGAACTGGGTTATGTGGATCAGATGCACAATGACCTGGATGCCGATAAAACGGTGTACGAAAATATTACCGATGGTTTAGACAATATACAATTGGGTACTAAAGCCGTTAACGGACGTGCTTATGTATCGAAATTCAACTTCAATGGCGGCGATCAGCAGAAAAAAGTAGGCATTTTATCTGGTGGTGAGCGTAACCGTGTACACCTGGCGATCACGTTGAAAAAAGGTGCAAACGTATTGTTACTGGATGAGCCTACCAACGATATCGATGTAAATACATTACGTGCATTGGAAGAGGCTTTAGAAAACTTTGGCGGTTGCGCGGTGGTAATCAGTCACGACAGGTGGTTCTTAGATAGGATCTGTACGCACATCCTTGCTTTCGAAGGCAACTCTGAAGTTTATTTCTTTGAAGGTAACTACTCAGATTATGAGGAAAACCGTAAAAAACGTTTGGGTGATGTTACGCCGAAACGCATCCGTTATAAAAAACTAGATTAATACAAAGTCCCGATAAAAATCGGGACTTTTTTGTTTGAGAGACATTATTTGAATTACTTTAAAGTTATCGTCATTCCCGCGCAGGCGGGGATCTTAATGCTTCTTGTATTACGATCCCGGATTAATTCGGGATGACGATCTTTAATAAACTTGTCCAGGCTGTACAAATTGTGCAGGTCTTTGGTTTTCTTTCGCTTTGCGTTTTCCCCTGAAAAAGAAATACAGATTGATGAACAGCATAATCCCTAAGTAAATGGCAAAACCACCTATTTTAGAACTTAGTGCCTCAACTAAGCTGCGGTAATCGTTTGCGCCGATCGTAATCTTCATAATCAACAGTGCAAAACCGATATTGAGGAGGTAAAAGCCTGTTTCGAAAAGTTTGTTAGTCGCATTCGCGATTTCTTCCCTCCCTTTAAAAATATCAAGCATATATATCTTGCTGTTTTTGAACAGCGTTTTTGAAACATAAAAAGTCAGAAAAAGTGCAATTGGTAAATAAACTGCATAGCCGATTAAAATTTTTGTCGTTTCCATAATGAAAAGTTTAAGGTGTTATTTTATTAATTTATGTATGGTATTGGTAAGCAAATAGATATTTAAATAATGAAGAACAGACAGGATGCACACAATAGTGGCCACTTTTACTGCCATCACTTCTATAAGCTGCTGCGATGAAAGGATCGTTTCCCAGCCTACCAACGTCATGGCGCAATAGCCAATATTAACCAGGTAATAAGAAACCAAAAGCGATTTATTAATCTGCTGACAGAGATCCAGGTGATCTGGAATGAGTTCGGCAACAAAAATATTTCCGTTCCGGTAACATATCTTCCCTACCACAACGATGATGAAAACGATAACCGTTATAAAGATGGCATATCCGAGTATATTGTAATCCATAACCAAATATTTTTAATTATATAACTTTCAGGAAAAAATGAAAATATAGATTAAAAAAATAAGCCTCTTTTAAAGCATTTTGTAAATCTTTCTATCTCAATTCCCTTTCACAATGTAAAAGTAAACAAAACTTATTAAACTTTCAAATATTATTGAAAATTCATAAAATAAAAATAGTTTTCGTTATTTTGAGTGTTGTCTGGAACCATGATTGATCAGCGAAGTTAAATTTATCGATGCAGATCTCTCCACTCCGCGTTGCTTCGGTTAAGATGACGATGACGTTTCTATTCATAGAAAACACAAAATCTTTTTTGCAGCATTCTAACCAATGAACTATTGGCTAATGAACCAATGAAATTTCAGCCACATATTCTCAGAAAACACGGAATACCTCATGCGTTTGTCACCCTGAGCGGAGTCGAAGGGCCTTATAATGATTTTTATTCACTGAGTACTTTTGCACCACGCCAACCAATGAACCAATGGCTAATGAACCAATGAAATTTCAGCCACAGATTCTCAGAAAACACGGAATACCTCATGCGTTTGTCACCCTGAGCGGAGTCGAAGGGCCTTATAATGATTTTTATTCACTGAGTACTTTTGCACCACTCCAACCAATGAACCAATGGCTAATGAACCAATGAAATTTCAGCCACAGATTCTCAGAAAACACGGAATACCTCATGCGTTAGTCACCCTGAGGGATAATTTATTTTATAAAAATCAATATAAATGACAGAAGAATCTAAGCGCAATGATATGCCGCCAAATTCGTCATTGCGAGAAGGCTTTTTCAGCCGACGAAGCAATCTTTCTAACAAGGATCACTAGCAGGAAAGATTTCTTCGTCGTTCCTCCTCGCAATGACGACCTTTCTAAATCTTTCAATGGTAGCGGAGTCAAAGGGCCTTATAATGATTTTTATTCACTGAGTACTTATGCACCACGCTAACCATTGAACCAATGGCTAATGAACCAATGAACGTCTAATGCCTGTTTTTCAAAGCTTTTTTTATCGCCGCATCCGTTACCCCTTCCATAATCTTATAGCCGGCAAGGTTGGGGTGAACGCCGTCAACTGTTAATTCCGGTCGCTGGCCCTTACGTTCATCAACCAATGGCGTCCAATAATCCAGCACGGTATAATTTTTCTCTTTTGCATAAGCAGCAATCATTTCATTCAGGGAAACAATAATTTCAGCCGGTTCAATACTTTTATTCCATGGATATTGGTAAACAGGTAAATACTTACACAGTATGACTTTAATGTGGTGTAAGCGGGCCAGTTCTGCCATCGATTTGATGTTGTTCATAATCTTTTCGTTGGTTACGTGACCGGTATTTCCCGAAATATCGTTACTGCCGGCTAAAATAATCACCACCTTTGGTTTAAGGTTAATCACATCCTGTCTGAAACGGATCAGTAACTGCGGAGAGATCTGTCCGCTTATTCCCCTATCCAGGTAAGAGTTGTTATTAAAATATTCAGGATCTTTCTGTTTCCAGAATTCAAAAATCGAACTCCCTAAAAATACCACCCGCTTTTCTTTTCGGTTTGGTGGTGGCAAAAGTTCGTTCTCTTTCTGGTATTTCGTGAGGGCCGCCCAATCATCGGCAAAGTTTTCTTTTTGAGGTTTATTGCTTAACGAATCAGTTTTCTGAGCCTGGCCGAACAAACTGCCTGTAGAAATCAGCAAAATAAAAAACAAGAATTTACTTTTCATGGGATATATAATAGGTAAACGAGCGAAACGCTAAACTAAATAATCTGGGTTTAATTATTTTATTCGTCGGCATTAAAGTTACCATTCGTTTTACCTTTTCTGTTTCCAAACTGGCTCAGGTTATAACTCAATGTAGCCTGTACAAAACGGCTGATAAACCTTGTCCTGTTTTCGGAAATGGAGTTATTGGTGATACTCGTACTAAAAAGTGCGCCCTGATTAAATAAGTCGTTCGCCTGGACCGAGAATAGGAGTTTGTTACCTTTAAGGAATGAGGTATTTATTCCCATATTTACCAATAAAGGATTGCCGGCATATAAACTATAACCAAAATTCAAACTTTTAGAGGCCGATGCATTTACCCGAAAATGCTTACCGGGGATCCAGCTGGCACTTCCGCTCAAAGCCACAACCTGCACATTTTTAATATTCTGGTTCATTACCGAATAGGTATTTGAACTGAAACTGTATGATGCACTGGTATTAAAAGAATATTTTTTCTGATTAAGGTTAAACCTAAATCCATTCGAAACGTTAATACCGCTACTCCTGTTCAATACATTATCGGTATAAAAAACATTGTGGCTGTAAGCAATATTCCCGTTTATAGATAAGGACAGTTTATTATCAAGCATCCTTTTGTTAAAAGAATAATTTCCACCTACATTATAAATACCATTCACATTTTCGTAGGTGGTTTGTTGCTTTAAACTATTCAGCGTATCACGAAGGAAAACCGTATTGCTTACCACACTGTTGATAGCGAAAGTTCCAGATAAGCCGGCCATAATACTTAAGCCAGATTTCGTACTAAATTTATTAAAACTCAAATCAGCAGTATGGCTCGATGTGGCTTTCAGGTCGGGGTTACCAATAATCAGGTTCTGCACATCATTATTATTCCTAACTGGCTGCAGTTTGTTAAAATCGGGAGAATTGGTATAACCATTATAGCCAAAACTCAGGTTTCCATTGTCTTTAATCTGATAACTTAAATTGGCCGAAGGGGAAAAATTCAGCTGATAATTTTTGAGTTCCTGCCCGGTGTTCTGGTATTTACCGATGATGATGCTCGGCGAAAAATTAAGCCCAAAATTATAACTGATCCGGTTGCTATTGGTATTGTAACCGATGCTGATGTTTTGGTTAATGAAATTAGATACATAATCCTGCCCTAATGAATCGACAACAAAACTATTTCCTAAAGGATTAGTAACCGATGTAGTTTGCAGGTTCCGGCTCCTGCTTACCGAAAAACGGTATGAAAAATTTATAAAACTGTAGCCGGTACTGTCGTTTGCTTTTTTTAAAGAGTTGGAAAACTGGATATTTCCGCCAAAGTTAGAATTTGATGTATTGTTATCTACCAAACGGTTTAATAACGAATCTTTAACCAGTACATTGGTGGTTTCGTTATAATAACGGATAATATCGTTAATGGTACTGTTGCTATTTCCTCCACTGCTGCCAAAATTGAAACCCATGGATAGCGAACGTTTGTTATTGGCTAAACGCCGCGACCAGTTTATGCTTCCATTAAGATTTGGATTGCTATTTCGGGAACCTGAATTGGAAATAAGATCCTGCTTGATATAGCCTGTTTTATTGGAGGTAGAAAAAGCATCATTCCGCGTATTAGCCAAAGAGCCAGCCAGCGAAGCATTAAAATAATTCTTTTTTGTAGCGCCATTTAAACCCAGGTTAATGTTGTTGTTTAAAGAGTTGGATTTATTGGCGCTTTCCCTTAAATCGTAAATGGTTCCCTGCGGGTTAAAAGTTTCGAGGTAATTGCTCTGGATGGATTTATTGGTGCCGCTGCTAAAATTATAACTCCCGTTAACGCTAAATTCTTTTGAAATTTTATCCCTGATATTACCGTTCAATGCGCCATTATTCATTTCGCTAAACTCATTATTAGTAATGCCATAGCGACCGCCAAAACCAATCTGCTTTGTTTTTTTCCATATACTGCCGTTGGTTCCCAGGTTATGCGCATTATTCGTAGCAGAATTTAAATTTACCCCTCCAAAAATGCCTTTATCCATCCCAGGCTTGGTAACCAGATTCAACATTTTTTGTGGGGTACCGATTTTGATCCCGGTAAAATTAGCTTCATCACCATAATCATCAATTACCTGTAGTTTGGCAATGATATCTGCTGGTAACTGCCTGATGTAATCTTCTACATTACTGGTAAAAAAATCTTCACCGTTTACCCGCAGCTTAGTCATTTTTTTTCCCATTGCCGTAACAGCACCTTTTTCATCAACCTCGATGCCCTGTAACTGCTTTAAAAGGTCTTCTACCTTATCGTTATCCCTAATGGTATAGGCTCCTGCATTGTACTCGATGGTATCTTTTTTGATTTTAATGGGATCAACCTTTACTTTAACCTCTACATCTTCGAGGCGGATGCTTTCCGTTTTGAGCATAATCGGCTCCAGATCTGAACTTTTTTTGGAAGATTCGATTTCGTAAATTGATGCATAAGGTTTATAACCCAATGCCGTAATGCTTAGGTAGAATTTGTTGTCGCCTACTTTTGAAAATGTAAAACCGCCCTTCGAATCTGAATTAGACCGGAGGGTATCTTTATCGGTAATCAATCGGATACTTACCCCCTCAATGGGCTTTTTTAAAGAATCGATTACCTGGCCGCTTATTTTAAACTGAGACTGAGCGAGAGCGTTAAAGGAGAAAGTGATCAGTATAAAAAATAATAAAAAGCATAAATTATTGCTTTTTCTCATCCCTCGGACCTCTTTTGTAAATTACAAGACCATTTAAAAAATTACGTAAAATCTGGTCGCCACAAGGTTTAAAATTCTCATGGTCTTCATTTCTGAAAATATCGCCCAGTTCTGCTTTGGTTACCTTAAAGCCAACCAGGTCGCAAATAGTGATAATATCTTCTGTTTTTAATGATAAGGCTACTCTTAGTTTTTTTAATATATCGTTGTTGCTCATGCTTTTTTTAATGATGGAATGAGTGAGGGTTGTAAAGTTTAAATGTTAAAGGTTGTAAAGTTGAAAGATTGTAAAGTTGCAAGGTTTTAAGGTTGCAAAGCGCAGATTCAACTCCCAACTCCAAACGCTCAACTCCAAACTCTTCTCTAACTCGCAATTTCTAATTTAAGTTTTTTTCCTTTAATTTTTTCACCGCTTAAATCTTTTAACAGTTTTTCTACTTTGCCTCTTTTAACCGCCACATAACTCGTGGTATCTTTCACTTCGATCAATCCCAGATCTTCTTTTGCTAAATTACCTTTTTGCAAAAATAAACCTACAATATCTATCTTATTAATTTTATCTTTCTTGCCATGGGCCAGGTATAAAGTTACCCAATCACTTGCTTCCGGCAATTTATATTTATCCGATAAAACTTCTTCCTCAATGTCATCAGGTAAATATTTATAATTTTCTTCGGTAGTTAAAATAGCATAAGCCGTTCCTTTGGCATGCATCCGCGCAGTCCTGCCATTGCGGTGAATGTAAGCATCTTCAGTATAAGGCAATTGGTAATGCACAATATGTTCCACCTCAGGAATATCGAGACCGCGTGCTGCCAGATCGGTTGTAATCAAAATCCTGTGACTGCCATTTCTAAATTTTAGTAAAGCCTTTTCACGGTCGAACTGTTCCATACCGCCGTGAAAAACATCATGACCCAAACCGTTTTCAAAAAGCAGATCGCTAATGCGGTCGACAGTTTCCCTGTGATTACAAAAAACCAAAGTATTTTTACTGCCGATTTTACTCAATAACCTGAATAGATAATCCAGCTTTTCATCAGCCGGAACTGTTATTTTTTTGAGTTTTAAATCTGGTTTGGCTTCGATATTCTTTGAAAAATCGACTTCAACCGGCGTCTTGATTTTCACAAAACCTGGAATTTCTTCCATTTTGGTCGCTGAGGTTAATATCCGTTGCTTTAAGGAAAGAAGTGAGCCGATGATATAAGACATATCATTTTCAAAACCGAACTCGAGCGATTTATCAAATTCATCCAAGACCAAAGTTTCGATAAAAGATTCGTCAAAATTCTGATGTTCCAAATGATAAGCGATCCTACCCGGCGTACCAATCAAAACGGCAGGCGGGTGGGCAAGATTATTTTTCTCTATCCTTACGGCATGGCCGCCATAACAGCAGTTTACTTTAAAAGAAGTACCCATTTGCTTAAAAACCTGCTCTATTTGCAGGGCAAGCTCTCTTGAAGGAACCAATACCAAAGCCTGAACGCCTTTAACGCCAGTTTTTAAATTGGAAAGTAAAGGCAATAAAAACGCCAACGTTTTACCTGAACCCGTTGGCGCAATCAATATCACATCTTTACCGGTTTTAGCTGCATGTAAAGAAGCTTCCTGCATCTCGTTAAGTGCAGAAATATTTAATTTTTTTAAGGCATTTTCTATCATTCCGCCATAAAGGTAATCATTTCTCTTTAGGGCAAAAACGGTACCCTGAGTTAAGGTTTAAAAAACCTGTTTCTGAGTTTACGAAGGGTCGAAAAATTTAATCTTTTATCTAACAACATCAGCATATTGCCACGTTTAGACATTGATGACTGCACTTTTTCATTAACGGCATCAACTGATGATAAAATCCTGTCAGCCAGTTCATCCGCAAATTTATTGGCCCTGCTATTTTGTAATAATTGAAGTTCTTGAATTAGTTCTGCTCTCATAATTAAGAATTTTTAATGAATGTACTCATATTTAACGACCCTATAAATGATTTGTTTCAATAATTTAAAGGTTGATCTGAATTATTATCACTAACTTGTTGATAACTAACTTTTTGTTAGCAAATAAACAATCTGCACTTAACATATATTTAATTTATAGCGCTTATTTTTATAAAAACCTGATTACCATTTGTCCCAAAGGGGATTCCTTTGGAATTAACCTCAAAAAACATAATGTATGACGTGGAAAAAATTTAGTGGCGAAGTTATTCAGTCTTCAATCCTCGAAGAAGTAGAAAAAGCAATTATCAGAGAAACCGAAAATGGTTTTAAACTCAAAGTTTGCATCGGAACCGACTCCCAGGTAAAAGGTGCAACAACTGATTTTGCAACCGTAATTGTATTGTTAAGAGAACATCATGGCGGTTTTATGTATATCCACCAGGAAAAAAGCACACAACAGGTAAGCATTAAAGAAAGAATGCTGATGGAAGTGCAGAAATCAATTGAAACAGCTTATTCTATCTGCGATTTACTTGATATTTATGATGTAGCATTAGAAGTACATGCCGATATCAACACCAGTCCGTCCTTTAAATCAAACAAAGCGCTAAATGATGCCATGGGTTATATTTTAAGTATGGGTTTTATTTTTAAGGCCAAACCAGAAGCATTTGCCAGTTCAACCTGTGCGGATAAGATGGTACATTAGGATGGAGGATGGGGATTAGTCCGGAAGTCAGGGGGACCGAAGCCTAGCCTTTATTCCCAATATTATTAAGCTAAACATCAGTTGTTGTCAGTCTGAGCCTGTTGAAGACCTTTTATAGTCGAAAATAAAAATAGCCAGTCCTTCGACAGACTACTATTGACAGCCCCCATTAATGCTATCGTCATTGCTGGTACGAAGCAATCTTCCCTGCTAACGATCCATGTTAGAAAGATTGCTTCTTCAGCTGAAAAAGCCTTTCTCGCAATTGACGACCTCTTGCAGACTAGCATTTGCCCAAAAAATCTGTCACTGTTATTGATTCTATAAAATAAATTACCCCTCAGGATGACATTTTTTGTGTTTTTCTCTTTAATGACTTCTTCCCTGCACGGGAGTGACGAATTTATAGCGCCCAACTCTGAGATTTTTGCGTTTCCCTTTGCAAACTTTGAGGTTAAACCCAACAAAACCGCATCTTTGTTGTTGTAGTTTAAAACAAGCATTTGAAAACTTACAGATTAGAATTTACGCAGAAACTCCCAATCGATTTGGATACTGCATGGGACTTTTTCTCTTCACCTTTAAACCTGGCAGAAATTACCCCTAAAGACATGACTTTTGATGTTACCTCGCCAAATATGGCCAACACCAAAATGTATCCTGGTTTAATTATTACTTATAAGGTTTCTCCCCTTTTTGGAATTAAGTTAAGTTGGGTAACCGAAATTACACATGTTAAGGATAAAGAATATTTTATAGACGAGCAGCGTTTCGGTCCATTTGCTTTCTGGCACCATCAACATCATTTCGAAAAAATAGATGGAGGCGTTTTAATGCACGATACCTTACACTATAGCATAGGCTGGGGACCGATTGGCGGTATTGCAAATGCGGTAATCGTGAATAACAAAATCAATGAAATTTTTAAGTTTCGTTATCAAAAAGTTGAGGAACTTTTCGGTAAATTTTAACCTAAAGCACTTACCATTTTTTGGTAGAAATGGTTTCAATTTTCTTTTTGGCTTTCTCTACCCTATTGGTTGCTAAATACTTTTTAAAGTCATCTGCAAATTTATCTATTTTATTATAGGCGCTGTTTACAACATCCTTCCATGCACCAGCATTAAGTTTACCCGGGTTCCGCTCTAATGGCGCACCTATTTTAGTTGTGGCAACAAAATTTCCATAACGATCGCGCTGGTATGGGATGTACAGCAGATCGGTTAACCAGAACCTGTATTTTCCATTACGGGCCTCAAATACAAAACTATAGCTGATTTCTCCGCTTGGGTGCCCGGCTACTAAAATGGTTTTATCAATTACCATAGTTCCTTTTGCCAAAATAGAAGTATCGGTAATGCTCTCAGCCTTCATCGATTTTTTGTAAGCCACATTTACAAAAGATTTAGCCCTTTGCAACAAAGTATCTTTACTCAACAATTGAGAATCAACCACTTTATAGTAGATAAATTTACCGTTATCATCTTTGGAAAACTGTTTTTGCTGGGCAGAAAGATCAATTGAAAAGGCGACTAAAAAAATTAGAATAATGTATCTCATTAGAATGGATTAATGTACGAACCGAATATTTAAAGGTACTAAAAAGCCGTCCCGATTGTATACCGGAACGGCTTAATATTTGAAAATTTATTCCTTAAAAAGCGTAAACTGCTGCTAAAGAAAACTGACCAGCGTTTGGCGCAATTGCACCACTTTTATTAAAGAAAGGTTTATCGCTATTGTGGTCTAATCTTACCTCAGGGATAAAAGTTAAACCTCCCGATTTAACATTGGCCGTAAGCGTTACGGCTGTAGTAGAAGTAGCAGCGGTAGTACCATAAGCTTTTGCTTTAAAATACTCGCCCCTTAAACCTATTGTAACAGCATCAGCCACTGCATACTGAGGATATAATGCAGCACCTGCATAACTTCCCTGTACCGAACTATCTTTAATATCATAATTGGCCGCATTTAAACCCAATTTAAATTTCTCTGTAATCTGATACGATGTAGTTAAATCGATAATGGTTCCGTAACCGCCATAACCCGCACCCGATAAGGCATTGATATAAGCTGTCCAGCCCTCTACAGGCGCAACCATTAACTGACCACCAATTGCCGAAACACCGCGTGTTGCACTGTAAAGGTTCCAATCGTTAAATAAGCCAGCCATTAAACTTACTTTATCGCTGAATTTGTAGGTTGCTTTAATACCCGCATTCTGGAATGGACCATTTGTAAATAAGTACGAAGTAGAATAATTGAAGTTACCAACCGGCGAAATTACCTCGTAACCAATAAATGTACCCATGTAACCAGCCGTCATCGAAAATTTATCGGTAAAATCGTAGTTAACATATAAATTCTGGATATTGAATGACGAATTGTTAGCCGCAGCATCAGGAATTGACTGCGTTTGCCCCCTCGGACCAAAAGACAACTCCCCTACAAATGAGGCTTTACCTGTTTTTTTCTTCAAAGCAATATCAATCATACCCAATGAAACCGAATTATGGTCGGTTACAAAAGATGTTTTTGCATTTAATGGATTTTTGGCAAAATCATATTTAAAATACGTATCAACCGACCCTGAAATTTCAAGTGGTGATGTGGTGGTCTCTTGCGCCAGGGCGCAGCTTGCGCTGGCCATTGCGAAAATAGCAGTTAAAAGTTTCTTCATGTTTGAGCTTGATTTGAGTTTAGATATTATAAAATCCTTAAGATATTGGTTCTGTTAAGGGACTGTTTCTTTCGATATAGATCGCTCTTTCTTCTACCAATAAGGTACCTTGCGAGTATTTCTCATCGTGTTGAGAAGCATCTAATCCTAATTCTTCTTCTTCTTCAGAAACCCTGATCGGATTGATAAGATTTACGAATTTGAAAATAACGAATGACACTACAAAGCTGAAGATGATTACGATTAAAGCACCTTTTAACTGCGTGATAAAGAAAGCCGGATTACCATAAAATAATCCATCAGCACCAGCCGCATTTACTGTTTTAGTTGCGAAAACACCAGTTAACAACATACCAACAATACCACCTACACCGTGACAAGGGAAAACATCTAAAGTATCATCCAAGCTGGTTTTTTGTTTCCATGAAACCACAAGGTTAGAAATAACAGCAGCGATAGCTCCAATAAATATACTTGATGAAATGCTTACAAAACCGGCACCTGGAGTAATGGCCACTAAACCAACTACTGCACCGATACAGAAACCTAAAACCGAAGGTTTTTTACCTCTTGCTACATCGAAGAACATCCACGATAAACCAGCAGCACCTGCAGCGGTATTTGTAGTTAAAAATGCCGAAACTGCTAAACTACCCGCGCTTAATGCAGAACCTGCGTTAAAACCGAACCAACCGAACCATAATAAACCTGTACCGATTAATACGTAAGGAATATTTGCAGGTGGAACTTCTTTATGCTCTAAGTGTGATTTTCTGCGTTTTAAAACCAATGCACCAGCTAAAGCGGCCATACCTGCAGAAATGTGTACTACGGTACCACCGGCAAAATCTAATACACCCATTTTAAATAAGAAACCTTGTGGGTGCCAGGTCCAGTGTGCCAATGGCGAATAAACGAAAATGGCGAACAATACAATAAATAAGATATAAGATGTAAAACGGATACGTTCTGCAACCGCACCTACCACTAAACCTGGGGTAATAATGGCAAACATTAACTGGAACACTGCAAATAAAGAAAGTGGAATAGTTAAATCAGCACCTCCCTGAAGGTGTGGAGCGCCAGAATTTACACCTTTAAAGAACAAAAATGTTGATGGATTTCCGATAAAACCGCCAATGGTATCACCAAAAGCTAAACTAAAACCAACAACTGTCCATAAAACGGTAATTACTCCTGCGGCTACAACGCTTTTAATCATGGTAGACAATACATTTTTACGGTGAACCATTCCACCATAAAAGAATGCAAGGCCTGGAGTCATTAAAAATACAAGTGCTGCTGCGATTAAAATAAATGCAATATCAGGTGCACTGTATTTACCTTCATCGAAATTTGGTAGAAGTGGAATAAATAGAGCGAAAATCGCGACGATCATCAAGATCGCGAAAGGCGCAAACTGTTTAAAGGAGAATTTACTCATAGTTTTTAGTTTAATTTGTTAGTATTATTTAAATAATGGGATTTTTGGTTATTTATTTTTATAAAAATACGACATAATGTATTTTTTACACTATTAAATTGGAATATTTTAACAAAAAACAGTAATTTTTATAAAACAACACAAAAATTAACCCCAAAAATAAAAATAACAAAAAAAACAGCCGATTTTAATGCAAGTTTTTAATAAAAACAAAACACCTTATTAAATACATTTTATACCATTTTACCTAAATTTTATAATAAATTACCTAAAAAAAATATACAAAAACAGAAAAACCAGTGAAAATTCACTGGTTTTTCTAAAATTTATAATAAAATTTAATTTTTCTATGAAAAATACTCGGAACCCTGAACAACCCCTCTTTTTTCTATTTCTTTATCCATATAGGTCTGAATTGCCGATTTATTAAGCCCCCAATTGGGCGCAATTAGTAAATCCCAGTCCGAAATCCCAAAAAGTCGCTGTATTACAATATCCGGACGCAAAAGCGGAATCAGTTCGCAGAGCAGATCCGTATATTCTTCCAGAGAGAACAGTTTAAAAGGTTCTTTTTTATATTTAGCCCCCATAATAGATCCTTCAACGACATGTAAGTGGTGAAATTTCACAAATTTAATCTGTGGGAAACGGTTAATTTCATGAATGTAGCCTCGCATCTGCTCACGGGTTTCCCAGGGGAAGCCAAAAATAGTATGCACACAAAGATCGAGCTTACTATCTTTTAAAAGTTCTACCGCAGCAACAAACTCTCCATGACTACAGCCCCTGTTAATCTGATCGAGGGTTTCATCATATATCGATTCCATGCCCATTTCCAGGTCTACATCAAAGCGGTCGGTATAACTTTCCAATAAAGCCACCTTTTCGGCATCGATACAATCAGGGCGTGTACCCACAGCAAAACCAACAATATCTTCCGTATTAATCGATAAAGCCTCATCGTACATCATCTTTAAATAATGTACCGGCGCATAGGTATTGGTATTGGGCTGAAAATAGACAATGTACTTATCAGCTTTGTAAGAGGTTTTAGCCCTTAACATACCCTCTTCGAGCTGATCTTTAATATTCGGGTTTTTACGAGAAGGCTCTGGCGTAAAAGAATCTACATTGCAATAGGTACATCCGCCAAAACCTTTGCTGCCATCACGGTTGGGGCAGGTAAAACCACCATCCACAATTACTTTAAACACACGCTGCCCCTTATATTTTTCGCGCAGATGTGTACCGTAATTTTTATAACCTTTTATACCTGAATCTACTAGTGTTCCCATTTGCTGCAAAAATACGCTTTTTGTTTGAGACGTAAGATTGGAGAGGTGAGATTTGAGAGATTAGACATGAGATGTGAGATTGGGCGTACAATTAGGGTTTAGGGTTTAGGGTTTAGGGTTTAGGGTTTAGGGTTTAGGGTTTAGGAGAAACAATCTGAAATAGAAGATATTCTTTTTTTAACCAAAAAAAGCTAAAGAGCATTTATTACCCATAATTAGTGCTTTCGTGTAAAATTTGTATCCAAAATCATGCTATAATGTAATATAAAAGCTATAAAGTCGATTTTCGTGTAAAATTAACAAACTCCATTTCAGGCGTTTACTACGTTATTCTATATTTGACACATCCCGGAATATTTTTTATTGTTTAACTAAAATAAATCAATACGATGGGAAATTTCCATAACGCCAGTTCAAAAAAACCGAAATCAACCGGTAATATCAATCTGATCAATTACACCATCATACCACATTGTTGGTTCTGATCTCATATCTTTTAAAACTTAATCGCTAATATACCTTTCAGTAAAATCGAACTTAATCTCCGGTATTAACTTCAGACAGATAACCTGTCAATTCATTAACAAGTCTAAACCTATCAATCAATTTTAACTAACTAATTATTTACAACCATGAAAAAAGTATCAATGAAAAACGTATCAAAGAAAAAGTTGTTTTATTTCCTTGCCAGTATGGGCGCGGCATTAGTAATGACCAGCACCGGATGCAAAAAGAATGAAAAATCAATGGAAGCTCCCCAGCCCAGTACAGTTACTCAGGGAGATGTAACATTGAGCAATGTGATTAAAGACCTGAAAACGATCAGAGCACTTGGTTTTGATCCCATTAGCGCAAAAATAGTAGCAGGTGGATACATCGTTGAAGGTGATATTCGCCTCAGCAGAAAAGATCTTGATGCTTTTACTTCACAATCGGCACACCAGGAACAGTATGCCACCCAGTATAAAATAGCTACATCGGGCGTTAGAACCATTAATGTAGCCCTAACCAATTCGGCTAATGCAGGCAATCTGAATACTGCTTTTGATAATACGGTAAAAGACCTGAATAACCTGAAATTGCCTTCGTTAAAATTTGTAAGGGTTACAGATGCAAGTAAAGCTGAGATTACCGTTGCCTTTAAAGATCTTGGAGGAAGCGACGAAAATGGCGTAACACTGGGACAGGACGGTTCGTTTGTAAACCCAAGCGGAAACCCTGGTAGCGACATTTCTTTAAACAGTAATCCTGCTGCGGGTATTGCAACAGCCAGTGTATCATTTCTTCAAAGTGTACTGGACCATGAATTTGGTCATGCAATTGGTTTGAGACATACCGATTATCGCGACAGATTATATGGACAATTAAAATCTGGCGGGGCAAATCCGACCGCAAGCGCGCAAGACGCCCAGCTTACCAGTTTAACAAAACAACTGGTTGATGCCCAATATGGCACCGGAACCTGGAATAGCCAATCGGCTTCGTCAAAAGCTTCGTTAAAAGCACAGGTATTTGCTGCATATTTTGACGAAGGTGAAGGATCAAGCTCAGATTATTCTTTAGCTACACATATTTATGGTACGCCGCTTACCCCTACTTATAGCAACAATACTTTTACCACTGCTACCGACCCTCTATCTATCATGATTTCGTATGCCAACAGCAGTAATCTTACTTTTAGCGCATACGATAGCATTGCATTATTAGGTTTATATGGTAATGCCAACCAAATAGCATTGATCAAAAGCTACCTTACTTCAACCGGAACAGTAACGGCTGCGGCTAATGCTAAGGGAATAACTACTGTAGCCCAGGTGGTAACAGCTGTTAAAGCAACAATCTAAAAACAAATACCCGGAGAAAAAGTAACGGCCTATCAACCCCAGCTTAAGAGCAAAAGATTGATAGGCCGTTTTTTCTTTAAATTTTAATAATCTTGCTTAATTTTTGAATCACCCTTACATTATTCTGGATATATATATATATATATATCTGCATGTTTATTTCTTAACTAAATTTTAGCCGGTTCATTTTTTGTTCGAAACGTTCCTGAAAATCCTTTTTTGGCACTATATAGGTTAAATATTGCTCTACATTATATTTAAATTGTTTATCGGCATATCCCAACCATTTTCTTCACCTCTATTTTTGCTGACCGAACCTGGCAGATTTTCCCTTACCCTAGAAACAGGTATTATTAGTAGTGTAATAATCAGATAATTTTTCCATCAACAACGGGAATGTTGTTTTCTTTTATAAAAAATTTCAGTTTCCCATTAAATTGAGATAATTTCTCCATATAACCTTTTTCCATACCTAAATTAATACAATTAAAACGGTAACCATCTTTAAATGTAATATGAAAAGCTACATCCTGGATTTTAATAAATGCAACATCCCTGGCCAGGTAATTCTTGATCAGTTGATTTTCTTTCGATAATATTGTTAAATGATCTCTATAAAGATTAAGATACCCATAATCCGTAAATTTCACAATCAATAACCAGCCAAAAAGTCCCCACGGAATGAATAATATAATAAGTAAAGCAATGATCGACATTTTTGCAGGGTTTATACCGATGAGGCTGTTTATAGAATCTTGAAAAACAAACGAGAGAACCACAGAAACTAAATAGCCTCCAAAGATCAGAAAACCTATAAGAAGTGCCTTACCTAAAGAAACAGGCAACCTGAGTTTAATTGACGCGGTAAGATTATCCATAATTAATAAAAAACTAGTATTAAATGATAAATAAGAACAATAAAAAAAGTAACAATATAAGTTTTATTGTTTTGAAATCTAATAAAGGCTCCAATGAAAAGCAACAGGTTAAAAATCATTATAAAAAATAATATTAGCCGACCGATCTGTTTATGAAGAACATATTGCATTACCTCTACATTATAAGATAATTTACTGAATGGTTCTGACTCCAAACGTAAATATATATAAGATGATGAATTTGTACTTTTTTGCTCATTAAATACAGTATAAAAATAAGCTTTCCGATCTAGTTCGCTCTTTAGAATTGGATTTAACCAATAAATATCTTTCGAAATGGTTTCAGCTGGAGGGTTTTCATAAATTTCTTTAATTTTATTATTAATAAAAAGCCCAGCAATACCCGTATAAGTACCTTCAAGATAATTATCATATCCTTTGACCTTGTGTTTATATACTACAGCGGATCTTGCCCCACGACTTATTTTTTTTGATTCAACTAAAATTCCCTTATTAAGTACAAGATTTTTTTCCAAAGATGCTTTCTTGCTTATAATAAATATAAACAGAGCAATAGGAACAATAATGGATAGCGCTGCAAATATTTTATATTTCATCTTCTAATACAGATATAGCTTTTCTCGCTGCGAAACCTGCTTATTCATTACACTATAACCTAACTAAACCAATTAGTTTTTTCCAAAACGCCTCTGAAATTCCTCCTTTGGCATAATGTAGGTTAAGTATTGTTCTACATTATATATAAACTGGTTTTCAGTAATATCAACATTCCAACCGTCTTGGGCACCTCGATTCTTATTTATTGAATCTGGCAAATTTTCCCTAACTCTAAAAACCGGTATTGGATTTTCTTTTGTTCCATAGGTAGGATTTTTTAAATCATCTTTATTTATAGTCATTAAGGTCTCTTTACCTCTCAAAGAAGAAGGAAATGCTAAACCTTTATCTTCAGGGTAATTAAAAAACGTTATTTGTAAATACTTACCTACAGATACGTCTTTGAAAAAAATCTTATAAATACTCTGAGGCGGAGACATCAACGAGATTGTATATTGAGTATCCCGAAACTCTAATTTATCAGGAAACCGTATTTTAAATTCAACGCATTTTTCAATATAGTGTGGAATAGCGTTCTTTGAATTATTTTCCTTTTTTTTGAAGAGATAACTAATACCAAAAATAATTAGTGGAGATACTATCAAAACCCCAATGAGCCATCCGAAAGCTTGTTTACTCATTTGTTTTTTCAAACCGCTTTTTAAATTCCTCTTTTGGCATAATGTAGGTCAAATACTGCTCTACATTATATTTAAATTGTTTATCGGTAATATCAGCATTCCAACCATTTTCTTCACCTCTTTTAATACTAACCGAATCTGGAAGATTTTCCCGTACCTTAAAAACAGGAATTGGATTTTCTTTTGTTCCATAGTTAGGGCTATTTAAATCGTCTTTATTCACCGTTAACAAAGCAATTTTATCTCTCATAACAGCACGAAATGCCAGTCGCTTATCCATAGGAAAATTGAAAAACTTAATTACAAAGAATTTGTTAATAGAGGGGTCTCTAAAAGTTAAATTGTAGATTGATTCTTTAGGTGCCAAAAATGAAGTTGCATAACTGGCGGTTTTTAACTCTAAGGATCTAGGGATCAACAACCTATACTCATAACAAGATGATGCATATTTTGAAATAGCCAATTTGCCATCATTAAACTTATTTTTGAAAAAATAATTTATTCCATAAAGTATACATGGAAATACAACTAATACTCCGATGACCCAGCCCATCGCATTTGAAATTTGTTTATTCATTATTTTGGGTTTAATGCTACTACACCAATGTTATTATTGCTATCATTTTCGTATGCATTTTCGTATGCATCCATAGAGGCCTGAGCTTTTGATAGCTCATAACTATCCGATCCTCTATCAATCAAATAGTTTGCTATTGCCCCTGCAACACCCTTAGCTAAACCTTTCCAAAACTCAGGTCCTATAAATGCCGTTCTGGTACTCGGATACATCCTTGATAAACGCATTGCAGTTAGCTCAGCGGCTTCGGCTCCAGCTACATTCCCTTCTGCCCTTAATAGCGCAGCCTGTAAATTATGTTCTGCAATTTCTTGAGTAATCGCCTTATTCTCAATCGTTAATTTTACTCCACTTTCAACCATAGCTCCACCTACACCTAATGGTTGATTAACAAGCCCTTCTGTTTTTGCACTTTCCCCAACATCACTCCATCTCCATATCGGAAGATTTTTTTTTGCTGCTTCTTCCTTACTATTTTCGCCATCAATATAACCATAAACCGCAATAGGAGCTGCCACCAATAAACCTATAGGTGTAAAAGCTGTAGCAGCAGTAATTACACCAATTATTGCCTGAGATGTAAAGTGGGCGGCAATTTCAGCATTGTTATTGCTGGTAATTTCTTTTGCGGCAGCCATTGCAATGACCGGATCTATGATAATAGAAACCACTCCTCCTTTTGGGCAGTTCATCAATGATTGACTAAGTAAAGCTTGTTTTTTATCAATTTCGACCCCTCCATGCGACAACATCCACTTCCCCTCTAAAGTAGCATCACAATCGTGCGCTATCTTATACAAACCTGTTACCCCAGCACCAATACTCGTTGCCGCAGCCGCAAGCATTACCCCTGCTGCTACCAATGCTAACCCACCGGTTGCTACTGTTGCAACGGCAAGCGCAGCTATAGCAATTACTGCTGTTAAAATCTGCAGGCCTCCCCAAAATTTGCCTGCAACTTTACATGAAAAAGTATCACTGATTTTTTTATCATCGGTATTTAACAAGGGCGCTTTTTTGCTTGATAATATTACCGTGGAAACTCTCGTGATACCTATCTGAAGAGGTTTACCATTAGTCATATTGGTACAAATAACGTTAGCACCCTCATGTACATAAGAATAACTCATTCTATCCTCCTTAATTTATAGTCTACAACTACTTCGACATTATTTTTAACTTCTTCAGCTAAAAAAACGTCAGTCTCTTCAATCAATGACAAATCTGTATTGATAACTTGCCTTACCTGGTATTGAAAGTCATAACTAGAAAACTTATATCCAACAATGGGCTGAAATTTTTGATCGTATTGCTTTTTTATAGAGCTAATATCTATTTCTTTAAGGTCAATTTTACTTTGCTTTTTAATTTCGACAAACTCAGGTTTTTCAAAAACAATTTCTGAAGAAACGTGTAAAGGAACCGAAACGTCTTCAAAAAGCTGAGAATTGTAATTTAAAGTATAATCTTTATAAACTTCTGATAGATTCACTAAATACCGATCAAAAAAAAGATCAAAAAATAACTTCGTTTGTATATCATCAATGAGAAGTTTTTCATCTTTAAACTGCGCTTCTGCCAAATAAATAAATTTTTGAAGTTCAATCTCAGCATTACTTGATCTCAAAAAAGAATATCTCTCTTTTATATTGTTTTTAAAGCTTTCCCAATTTTTTAGCACTTCATTGTAGTTCAATATCTTGTTTATTTTCCCTGTCTCATTATCAACCTGTACAGTTATATTACATTTAATCAGGTCCAGAGATGAAAACAAGTCCATTGCCTCAGAGAGATTAGAAGGATTTATCTGAATAATATTATCAAAAAGCAAAACCTCTACAACCAAATTCCCATTATCAATTTTATTTTTAACATGAAACTCGCGCTTTGTGGTTGCATGGTTAGTAATCACACTATTAAATTTAGTCGCAACAGTCTGCTCGCAACGATACTTCAAGAGAATGGGTTCTGTCTTTTCAGTATCAATTACCTTATCAATCTTTGTATCAATTTTATTTTCTACGTGGACAGGCTCATCCTCATCGAAAAATTTAAATCTGCTCATATATTAATTAATTTTAACTGGACTACCTGTTATTTTTTGTTCACCTCCTGAAGTTTGAGAAATAGTGGCATCCGAGCACACTACAATCGTTCCCTGCGATTCCAAATTATAAGTTTTACTACCTACGTTTACTGCAGTTGTTCCAACTGTACCAATATTCACCTTGGCACCTGGCATTTTACCCGCATTCGCATTAATCTCATCTGTACCCTGAATATTGATCACTTTCCCAATAATATCAATTGTTCCGTCTTTCTTCATGGTAATACTACTTAAACCCGTTTTAATTACGATCGTTTCTTCAGATTCTGCGGTAATTAACCCTGGGCCATTTTCTATTTTTACAAAATTGGCTGCATTGGTACCCAGATTCAGCGCATGATTCAGGTCATCGAAGCTTAAACAGCTTCCCTTTCTTGATGTTAAGCCTTTGGTATTACTGTTTTTAAAGCCACTGCTATCGCCACTTTTGCCATGGTAAACACTGCCCATTACCACTGGCCGGGCCACGTTGCCTTCTTCGAAAGCGATGACTACCTGGTCGCCCTTTTCGGGAATGACGTGAAACCCTCTGTTTTTTCCGGTATCGCCGCTACCTGCATTGGGGCTCACAACCCTTAACCATTCAGTTGGGTCGTTGGTTTGGCATTCCCATTTAAATTTAACTTTAATCCTACCTTGCCCCTGTGGATCATCATTATCAATTACATCGGCCAGCTGCATATCAGAATGTGGTTTCTCGTAATTTTTAACCATAATACGCTCGGTAGTAGCCACTAAGCCTTCGAAAGTATTGCTGTACTTGCCAGTTCCATCTATCTGATGATTGATATTGGTAATCAGAAATTTACCGAGGCTTTCGGTTGCAAAAGCAAGTTCCTTTCTTACACTCATGGTGATTTCGGCAATGCTGCCAATGCTGAGTGTGGCATTATCGCCACCTGCATTTATTTTTAAGAGTTCGCTGATATGTGCTTTTTCCTCATTTTCTACATGGCTTTTAATGTCACTGCCATTATCAACCCTGATTAATGAAGGTTGATTAAAGGTTTTGCTGTACATGGTATTTGAAGCCTTAATGGCATGTGCCAGATCGGGGTTTCCATCTGCTTTGCCAGTACTTTCGCTGTGCAGCATTTCATCCTGTTTAGGATTGTAGGCAAAACGCTTATATTTTATGGGCGAAACTTCCATGGCATACTGCAGGTTATGTACATCACGACCATAAAAAAGTGCTATTTCTTTCTGTTCGTCTGGCTTGCCGAAATTAAGCTGTTTGCCATCATAATAAAACCATTCGTGGTATTCGCCCGATAAGCGGTTAAGGAATGCGAAATCGCTTTCTCTATATTGAATGAGGTAATCGATTGCCGCTTTTCTGGAAGCATTGGTTACAATAGTCAGATCGTTAACCGGGGTATCTTTTGTAGCCAGTTTAACAATCGTATCCAGATCTTTATCTAAATATGATCCTAAATCTGGTCCTCGGTCTATTAAAATAGTAGGACTATATCCACTGACAATAAGTACGCCATGGTAACCATGACTTTGTGAGAGTTCTACTTTTGTAACCAGACCGGCAAAATGCTGCAGGTTTTCTGGAGAATGACCAAAAGAAGCGGTTAGGGTTTTGCCCACAAAATCGCGACTGTCATCCAAATTGATCAAACCGGGAGCACCCAACTGATCGTTGTTAAAGTGCAACTCGAAATAATGGTGCTGGTTAAAAGCCTGTAGCAGATTAAAAGATGCAAAGTGTGCAATTGCTGTATCTTCTATACTGATTTCTACGAGAAGTTTATTTTCCATAATGTATTCGTTAATTGTAGCAGTAGTGTTTTAAGCTACATAGTTTTATAAATGGCAATTTTATAGAGTCCCGGATAAAAATGCACCTCAAATGGCATACCTGCTGCATTTCGTTTGTGTGAGGCATCTATAGCTTTTTTAGTGTAGGGATGCACTTCTATGGTATTGCCTTTTTTCAGGTAGCCGTTGCCGATCATGGTATCGATATCGCCGGGCCGTACATGGATGCAACCATGCGATTCTGCCAACTGGAAAATCCTTCCACTTGCAGTTGCAGCTTCGTCGGGAGGTGTGGTATGGATAAAATCACCCATTACCTGTTCCTTTCCATTCATTTTCCGATCGTTGTTCAGGTCTTTGAAATATTTAACTGAAACATGTCCAAAATCGTTAAACAGCCATTTAGTTGGTATAGGAGAATTAGGATAGAGGTTACGCTGATAGTTAAGCACGGCATCGGTAACTTTTTTCTGATCGTTTTTATAAGCTCCCCACTGCGCATTTACATCTGTTAATTTTTTCCAGCTTCCCAGCTGTTTAATCATCACAATATTTCCGCTTATTTTTACTTCGGTTCCCCATGCAATACCCGACCATATAGCATAACGACCATAACTTACATGCTTTTCGATACTTTTAATTACAAACCTGCCGGTTGTTGTGGAGGTTTGCGCATGACCATCGCCCCCCATTTTTTCGTTCGAAGGTCCGCCATGTGCATCATATTCTTTAATTTTTACGAGCGTATTCATTAATTATTATTTATACTTTAAAACCTCAACCATAATTACATGGGCGAGTTCTAACTTTTCACCAGGATTAAAAGTTAATTTTATAGCAGTATTGGCATCAACGTTTATTTTTACAGGTAATGGCTGCTCTGTTGTGCCTATCGTTTGCTTTTCTTCCTCAATATTTCCAAAATGGCGGGTAAAATCACCAATAAGCAAAGAATCTGTGAGGAATTTTGGCACCAGTAATATTACTCCTGCTTTTACCGTACTTTCTGTACCGTTATTTTTATAAGGCTGTATGATAATGTTCTGATCATCATGATATTGTTCACCATTATAAATGGCCAGCGGCAGTTTGCCTGCAAATTTCCTGTTTAATGATATTATGCCGGCCTCATTCAGCTTTGACAAAGGGAACTTAGTTACCGAATCTGTATAATTAAGGAATAACCGGGTAACATTTTCACTCTTTTTATCTGCCGGGCGAACATTTTTATTTTTTGTACGATCTTCATTACAGCTTAAACAACAGATCAATATTAACGCACCAACAATGGCAGGCAATAGCTTAAAACAAGAAGGTAAACGCATCTTTTCCATGTAATAAAAAAAAATTAACCTAAAAACATCTCTCTTACCATTTTATGCTCCAACTTACCTGACTACACTATAGTAAGTTTTTTTCATAACCCAAATCAATTGCCTTTTTTGAGTAAAAAGGAACATTAAATTATACTTTATGGGAGATTTGAAGATGTAACAGACGAACGTGTAGAATTGATCTAACGTTCGTCCTTTAAATAATGATTAAGCTTTTGGCCAATCGTTTTCGTGTTCTGCATTGCCGAGCTTTAGCTTACGGGCTGATACTACAAAACTTAACGTCATTGGGGTATTATCGTTTACCGCAATACCTTCGTTATACTGGATGATGTAACCATCTTCAAAAGACAGTTCTTTCATTTTTGAATCCTCTTCGCCTTTTTTGAAAACCAAAGTTCCCGAAAGTGGCTTATATTGGTTGTTAACCATTGATTCGATTACTGAAGTATCTTCAGTTGATTCGATTTCGATGTGGATGGTACCACCATAAACACCTGACGATGGACGGCCTTTGGCGTCAACATCTCTATTTAATGAAAAGCTGCACTGTAGTACATCAAATTCTTTTGATCCTAAGTTTAAACGGGTTTTAAATGCCATTGTAGTAAAATTTTAATGTTTTGAAAATGAATTGCGGTTAGCGTGGAGCGAGGAGCATGGCGATTAGCGCATGGCGTTAAGTGTTAGGCGTTTTATTTACCTTAAACTTTCAACATTCCTACCCTCAACCTCTCTTTAGGCTTTTGGCCAATCGTTAACATGCTCGGCGCTACCTAATTTAAGCTTGCGGGCTGAAATCTGGAACTTGAGTGTCATCGGGTGATCGCCAACAATGTTTATCCCTTCGGAATATTTAACAATGTAGCCATCTTCGAAGTTAACTTCTTTCATTTTGGCATCTTCCTCAGATTTTTTGATCAGAAGGGTTCCTGTAATAGGTTTGTACTGGTTGTTTACCATCGCCTCGATGATTGAGGTGTCTTCGGTTGATTCGATCTCAATGTCGATGGTACCGCCATAAACTCCGGAAGAGGGTCTTCCTTTAGCATCTACATCACGGTTTAATGCATAGGCACAATGAAGTACATCGTACTCCTTGCCCGAAAAATTTAATCTAGCTTTGAAAGCCATAGTTTTAAAATTTAAAGGTTAAAAAAATCTGATTATCGTAGTCTGGCTACTGTTGGAGCCAAACCAAATATCAGGCCAATCGTGCTATATACCATTCATTAACAAGTAGTAATGCTCAATCAAATAGAAAAAAATCAACCCATAATTAGCTCTCAAAACACTTTAAAACTAATTCTATAGGTTTTATAAATTATTAATGAAATTTTTAAACATGAATAATTATTTGCGACTTTATGACTAAAAAATGATACATCTTTTAGTCAATGTGTTCAATATTAGTATAGCATAAAACCTTCATTTTAAAAATATGAGGGTTTAGATACATTACGTTCCCTGTACAGCCTGAGTAAACTAAACCCGATGGCAGCGGTCCCGATTTTTCATCGGGATAAAGCGCACAGCTGGGCTTCCGGAACCGATTGACGCAGAACCCTGATTTCCAAAAATAGAAAAACAAGATTTGAGAGGTTAGACATGAGATTTATGCCATAAAAAAACCTCGCAGGTGTTTAAAACATGCGAGGTTTGATATTTAAACTTAAGCCACCTAGGGTTGCTGCTCTTTTTTATTAATAAAAAAGTAGACCGGAAGTCCCAGTAAAACAATTACAAGTCCGGGCCAGGTATATTGTTGCTTATATATTAATAGCAAAATGCAAAATGCCGCTCCTATTAATAAGTAAATAATTGGCGTAATTGGATATAACCACGTTTTGTAAGGCCTTTCTAAACCTGGCTGTTTTATCCTTAAGTAAATAACGCCAAAAACAGTTATCATGTAAAAGAGCACTATAACAAAAGAGATCATATCTAAAAGATTCCCATACTGCCCACTTAAACATAAGGCAGAGGCCCAGATGCCCTGCATCCAAAGTGATTTTTCTGGAACTCCGTTTTTATTATTTTTAAGCGCTGCTTTAAAAAACATCCCATCTTCTGCCATGCTCTGAAAAACCCTTGCACCTGCCAATACAATTCCGTTAACACAACCAAAAGTAGAAATCATCACCAATATGGCAATTACAATGGTTCCTATTCCACTTCCAAAAATCTGCTCGGAAGCTACAACAGCTACCCGATCATTTAAGGCGAAAGCAATACTATCTCTATTTAAAGTATTGAGATAAACAAAATTGACCAATAAATAAAGGATCATTACTGCTGTGGTACCTAAAACCATCGAACGTACTACATTTTTTCTAGGATTTTCGATCTCTCCGGAAACGAATGTTACGTTTTCCCAGGCTACACTCGAAAATACCGATCCTACCATTGCAGCAGCAATGCCACCCATCACCGCCACTCCAGAAATGGATTCCCATCCGGATTTAAGTAAATTTCCACTAAAATCTGTTTTAAGGTTGTTAAAAGCTTTCCAGCCAAGCCCCATATTGTCGCTCCAAAAATTGTTTTTCACCAAAAGAAAGCCCAGAATAATCAGGCCTATTAAAGCAACAATTTTAGATCCCGTAAAGATATTCTGTAAAATTTTACCACTTTCAACACCTTTTGTATTAATATAGGTAAGGAGCAGGATCACGCCGATAGCCAAAATCTGTATCCAGGTAATTTTATAGCCACCACTTTGAAAAATTGGGGCGGCATCATTTAAAGCAGGTATTAAATAGGCAGTAAACTTTCCAAAAGCAACAGCAACAGCAGCAATAGTACCCGTTTGAATTACGGTAAAGAGTCCCCAGCCATAAAGAAATCCCATCATTTTACCAAAGATCTCTTTCAGGTAAGTGTATTGTCCACCTGCTTTAGGAAACATGGAAGAAAGTTCTCCATAAGAAATTGCGGCTGCAACCGTCATTACCCCGGTAATTACCCAAACTACGATTAACCAGTAGCCAGAACCTAAATTCCGCATGATATCGGCACTAACGATAAAGATACCACTTCCGATCATTGAGCCCATTACCAGCATAGTAGCATCAAAAAGGCTTAATTTTCTCTTAGAAGGCCCACCTTCCTTTTGAATTTCCATTTTAAGTTTAGTTTAGTTTTGGGCTAATTTATTTAAAAAAAAGAAATTGTAGGATATTATTTTATGATGACAAAATTTTATTCGCAGGTGCTGTAAAATTTTAACCACAAAAATATTTTGTTATCTTGCTAGAGTGTTGCTGGCGAAGGTTTAAGAGTTTGGAGCTTGGAGTTGAGCGTTTGGATGAGAGACCTTAGCTCGAGGCGTTTGGCGACTAGCGTTGATTAAGCAGTTTGGAGTTTAGCGTTGGGCGTTTGGAGCCGATTAACCGATTTAAACAATTAACCAGTTAACCCAATTACAAATAACCAATCAGCAATGACCATTGAACTAATGACTAATAAACCATTAAACTAATGACTAATGAACCATTAAACTAAATAAACAACTAACCAAATATAAAACCAATTATTAACTATGGATTTTTTACAAAACAATTTAATTTACTGTATCCCGGCTTTGGGCCTTGTTGGGATTATAGTTATGATGATTAAAAGCGCCTGGGTAAATAAGCAAGATGCCGGCGATAAAAATATGCAGGAGCTTGCGGGCTATATTGCCGATGGTGCAATGGCCTTTTTGAAAGCCGAATGGAGGGTATTGAGCATTTTTGCTGTTTTTACAGCAGCATTATTGGCATACTCCGGAACTATTACCGAAATTAAAGGTGTTCCGATGCATTCGAGCTGGATTATTTCCATATCCTTTATTATTGGAGCAGTATTTTCTGCAACTGCAGGCTATATTGGTATGAAATCGGCCACTAAAGCCAATGTAAGAACCACACAGGCCGCCAGAACAAGTTTAAAACAGGCTTTAAAAGTTTCATTTACCGGTGGTACGGTAATGGGTTTGGGTGTTGCCGGACTAGCCGTTTTAGGTTTAGGCGGATTATTTATCGTGTTTTTACAGATTTTCCATGTAACCAATGCCAATAGCGTAGAAATGAGAACCGCTATCGAGGTTTTAACCGGATTCTCTTTAGGGGCAGAATCAATTGCGCTGTTTGCACGTGTTGGCGGAGGTATATACACCAAGGCGGCCGATGTTGGTGCTGATTTAGTGGGTAAAGTAGAAGCCGGAATTCCGGAAGATGATGTACGTAATCCTGCAACCATTGCCGATAACGTAGGCGATAACGTGGGTGATGTTGCCGGTATGGGCGCCGATTTATTCGGTTCTTATGTGGCAACTATATTGGCTACAATGGTTTTGGGACAAGAAATTACCGTAACAGATAAATTCGGAGGCATGTCTCCTATCCTTCTTCCCATGGTAATCTGCGGATTGGGCATTATATTTTCAATTATCGGAACCTGGTTCGTAACCATTAAAGATGAAAAATCGAACGTTCAGAATGCCTTGAACCTGGGTAACTGGTCATCCATCTTGATTACAGCGGTAGCTTCATTTTTCATTGTGAAATGGATGTTACCAGAAACACTTAACCTTCGCGGTTATGAGTTCTCCAGCATCAACGTGTTTTACGCCATCATTGTAGGCTTAGTAGTGGGTACCATTATGAGCATTGTTACTGAATATTTTACTGCAATGGGCAAAGGACCTGTAAATTCTATTATCCAGCAATCCTCAACCGGGCATGCCACCAATATTATTGCTGGTTTAGCTGTTGGTATGAAATCGACAGTTATCCCGATTTTAGTTCTGGCCGGGGGCATTATGGCTTCTTACCACTTTGCGGGTTTATACGGTGTGGCTATTGCTGCAGCAGGCATGATGGCTACTACAGCGATGCAATTGGCGATCGATGCTTTTGGACCAATTGCAGATAATGCGGGTGGTATTGCCGAAATGAGTCAACTGCCTCCTGAAGTTCGCGAACGTACTGACAATTTAGATGCTGTTGGTAACACCACTGCTGCTACAGGTAAGGGTTTTGCTATTGCATCGGCCGCTTTAACCTCTTTGGCTTTATTTGCAGCTTTTGTAGGCATAGCAGGCATTACGGCTATTGATATTTACAAAGCACCAGTTTTAGCAGGTTTATTTGTGGGTGGAATGATCCCCTTTATCTTTTCAGCGCTTTGTATCCAGGCAGTGGGTAAAGCTGCAATGGATATGGTGCAGGAAGTTCGCCGCCAGTTTAGGGAAATCCCCGGCATAATGGAATATAAAGCAAAACCTGAATACGAAAAATGTGTGGCCATTTCTACCAAAGCATCTATCCGCGAAATGATGATGCCGGGAGCAATCGCGCTAATCACGCCAATTATTGTAGGTTTTACCTTTGGACCTGAAGTTTTGGGTGGTTTATTGGCAGGAGTAACCGTTACTGGTGTTTTGATGGGAATTTTCCAAAGCAACGCCGGTGGCGCATGGGACAATGCCAAAAAATCTTTCGAACAAGGTGTAATGATCAACGGAGAAATGCACTACAAAAAATCAGAACCACACAAGGCTTCTGTGACGGGAGATACCGTTGGCGATCCTTTTAAAGATACTTCGGGCCCTTCGATGAACATTTTGATTAAATTAATGTCTATTGTTTCACTGGTTATTGCTCCTTACATCGCAGTTAAGGCAATTGCGGGCGAACAAAAACAAGAAGTTCGGAAAGAAATCAGAATTGAACAAAAAACCGATGCTTCGGGCAACATAAAAACAGATACTTTAATAAATACAACCGATACTTTAAGCCGTTAGTTGTAAAAACATTGATAAAATAACAGCTAAAGGGATTTTTAACCAAAATCCCTTTTAATTTTCCGTAATTTTTAATTACGTTTGGAGCTGAAATAATCTAAACAAAAACTAAAATATGGGTTTATTTACTAAAAAGCCAATGCATCTGTTGCTTGAAGAAGCAGGAGATTCAGCCAAAGGCTTAAAGCGTACACTTAGCGCTGGTGCATTGGTAGCACTAGGTGTAGGAGCTATTATTGGTGCAGGTCTATTTGTAAGAACGGCGGCAGCAGCAGCACAAAATGCTGGTCCATCGGTTACAATCGGATTTATTATCGCCGCAATAGGTTGTGCGTTGGCAGGTTTGTGCTACGCAGAATTATCATCATCTATTCCAATTTCGGGTAGCGCATACACTTATACTTATGCCACTATGGGCGAGCTTATGGCTTGGGTAATTGGTTGGGATTTAGTATTGGAATATGCTGTTGGAGCCGCAACAGTAGGTATTGCATGGAGCGAATATTTAAATAAATTACTGGTAGAAGTGCTCCATATTTCCCCCATCCCCTACGAATGGTGCCACTCTCCTTTCCAATCACACCCTGATGGTACAGTAAACGGGATAATCAACCTTCCAGCTTTATTTATTGTAGCTTTATTAAGCTTATTATTGATCAAAGGAACTTCAGAATCAGCTTTCGTGAACGGAATTATCGTAATTACCAAAGTTGGTATCGTTATTTTGATTATCGTTTTAGGCTGGGGCTTTATCCATGAAGCAAACCATCATCCATATATTCCAGCTGCTACTACTTATGTAGATCATGCGGGTATCAGCCATAGTTTTGGTGGTTTTTGGGGAGTTATTGGTGCTGCCGGAACGGTATTTTTCGCGTTTATCGGTTTTGATGCCGTGAGTACTGCAGCACAGGAAACTAAAAACCCTAAAACCGCGATGCCAATCGGCATTTTAGGCTCATTAGCAGTTTGTACAGTGTTATATATCTTATTCGCACATGTTTTAACTGGAATTGCACCGGTAGAATTTTTCAGGACCAAAGGTGGTGAAGCATCAGTTGTTGCTGCAATCAGTGAATATATGACTGGTTACGGTTGGTTGGCTAAATTAGTTACTGTAGCTATTTTAGCAGGTTTCTCTTCTGTAATCTTAGTGATGTTACTGGGTCAAAGCCGTGTATTTTATTCGATGAGTAAAGATGGTTTATTGCCAAAAATGTTCAGCGACTTGCATCCTAAATTTAAAACACCTTACAAAGCAAACCTGGTAATCTTGGTAATTGTTGGTTTATTCGCCGCTTTTATCCCTGGTGATGTAGTTGGTGATATGACCAGTATCGGTACATTATTTGCCTTTATGTTGGTTTGTATCGCTGTTATTATCCTAAGAAAAACTGATCCGGATCTTCCACGTCAGTTCAGAACACCTTGGGTTCCTTTAATTCCTATTTTAGGTGTTGTTGCATGTGGACTAATGATTTTAGGTTTAGGCTGGACCAACTGGTTAAGGTTGTTCGGCTGGTTAGCTTTAGGATTCATTATCTATTTTGGATATAGCAAAAAGAATTCACACCTGAAAGACGTTAAATAAACTATTTCTTTTAATAAATTGAAGCCTCAACGCAAGTTGGGGCTTTTTTTATGTTAAATAATTGTTAATAAAGCTACCTTTGCAAAAAATCGATAACATGAACCGCCATTCTACCGGATATAAAAAGGTAAATTTTCTGATCATTGCCTTTTTCTTGCTGTTTTCTTCAATAAGCTATGCGCAAAGAACAATTAATGACGTAATGGACTCTACAACGGTTAATCATTTACTCATTATATCTAAAAAATATGGTTCATTATCCTTTAGCGGATACCTGCAACCTCAATTTCAGATGGCCCAGACAAACGGCGCACAGGCAGAATACCAGGGTGGAAATTTTGGTGAATTTACCAATAACCGCTTCAGGTTAAGAAGGGGTCGTTTAAGAGCCGATTATATGCTCTTAACAGATGACGGCGCACCATCTACCTATTTTGTACTTCAATTTGACGGTACAGAACAAGGCGTTGCAGTTAGAGATTTCTGGGGACGTTATTACGAAAATAAATGGAAGATATTAGCGGTTACTTTAGGCCTCTCGGGTCGTCCCTTTGGTAATGAACTTCAGTTATCATCTTCGGTAAGAGAAGCACCAGAACGAGGCCGGATGTCGCAGATTTTAATGAAAACTGAACGCGACCTGGGGGTTACCTTTACTTTAAATCCCCGCTGGAAAGACGCCACTCTTAAAAACTTTGTATTCGATTTCGGTATTTACAACGGACAGGGCTTAGCCGGGCCTGCGGAATTTGATAACAGTAAAGATTTTATCTTCAGGTTAAGCCACAAAACATACTCATTTAATGCCTTTACCATTGCGGGCGGCATCAGTACCTTACAGGGCGGTTTAAACCACCGTTTGCCTGTAAGTTATAAAATGGACAGAATCAACAATCAATGGAATATGGTTAAAGATTCGTCTGGTAGTACGATTAATAAAGTTGCACCACGAAGATATTATGGTGCGGACATTCAACTGGCCACTAAAACCAAAAGCTGGAAATCGGAGCTGAGGGCAGAGGTCATATCTGGCCTTCAAACCGGAACTTCTACCAATTCTACAACGCCGGGCTCCTACCCTGTTGACAATAAATCAATTGCCCTTCCTTATTATACCAGAAACTTTAACGGAGCTTATTTTACCTTTGTACAAACACTAAACAGCACCGATAACCAGCTTATTTTAAAGTATGATTGGTACGATCCAAATACGAAAGTAAAGGGATTGGATATTTCGGGCAACCGTGGACTATCACCAGCGGATGTCCGTTTTGATACTTTTGGTTTTGGTTTCTTACACCATTTCAACACACATTTTAAGGCGGTATTGTATTATGATATTATTAGAAATGAGGCTACCCAGATTCAGGATTACACGGCTGACCGGAAAGATAATGTACTCACTTTAAGAACGCAGTTCTATTTCTAAGAAAAAACGGTACAATTGAGAATTTGATACAAATTCCGCTACCTTTGCTTAAAATTGTCCTGCTATGAAATTCGATTTTATGAAGTTCAACTTAAGCCAGATCCTATCTACAACGATGGTACTCTTTGCAATTATCGATATTTTGGGAGCCATCCCGGTTGTTATCGAACTGCGTAGAAAGGCTGGCCATATCGAATCAGAAAAGGCATCTTTAGTGGCTACCGGTTTAATGATTCTCTTTTTATTCCTTGGAGAATCACTGTTAAAAGTAATCGGTTTGGATGTAGAATCTTTTGCCATTGCGGGTTCTTTTGTAATCTTTTTCATTGCCATGGAAATGGTTTTGGGACTTACGATTTTCAAAGAAGAAGCCCCTGAAACGGTTTCTATTGTTCCATTGGCTTTCCCGTTAATTGCTGGTGCCGGAACCATGACCACGTTACTTTCGCTAAAAACCGAATACCATACCCAGAACATCCTGGTAGGTATTATCCTGAATATGCTGTTTGTTTATTTCGTACTGAAGAACACCAACAGGCTGGAAAAACTTTTCGGAAAATCGGGCTTAAACATCCTACGTAAAGCTTTTGGCGTAATTTTATTGGCCATCGCGATTAAGTTATTCAGAAATAACACAGGACTTTAGGAATGGAAGAGGTAAGATGGAAAATGTATGATGTACTTGGAGCAGGACCGTCATTTCGACTGTAGCGTAGTGAAATGGAGAAATTTAATTGATAAAGTCGTTATGCTTCTCTATTGCTTACATAATGACGATAGGACTATAAATGACAATCATTTCACCATACTGTAACAATAATTGCGTATATTCATCTAAACATAAAAGCTCACATCATGAAAAGCTTTGAAGAATATACCTTAATTATTGGAGCCATCGCTGTATTAATAGAAGCAGTGAAATACTTCAAAAAGAATTTCAAATCCTGGTTTGAACATAGTTAGTATGCTCGTTGCATCGTCATTGCGAGAAGGCTTTTTCAGCCGACGAAGCAATCTTTCTAGGGGATAAAAACCGATCTAAAAAATCCTGATTAATCCTGACTCTTCTTAATCAACCTGGCCACAAACATCGTATCAGCATTATTTTCATAACCTTTTACCAGTTCCATCTTTTCCAATTCTAAAGGAAGCGTATCTACAATATGCTGCACAACAGCTTCGTTTTCTTGTACAAAAGCTGAACAGGTAATATAAATCAGTGGTTTACCTGGCTTTAAGTATTTCACCACGTTCTGAACAATACCCTTTTGGATGGCTGCAAACTGATTAATTTTACGTTCTTCGAAAAAAGTGAGCATTTCCGGTGTTCTTCCCCAGGTTCCTGAGCCGGTGCAAGGAGCATCCAGGATAATCCCATCAAATTGATAGTGGTGCAAAATCTGATCATTGTTTTGTAACAGATCGATTTCCTTTTTATGGTATTTTCTGATTCCTGCTAAACGAAAACGCTCATCCAGGTTTAACAATACACTTTCGCGCAAATCAGAAACCAGAAGTTCGATTACTGGCTCCAAACTATGTAAAAGCAGAGTCTTCCCTCCTGATGCTGCACAGCAATCCCACCATTTATCCCATTTATTGGGTTTAAAATATTCACCCGTATGTTGTGAAGATAAATCCTGAACCTGGTAACTGCCTTCATTTAAAATGGTTTCGAGTTTGGTACCATTAGGTAAAGCCAAAGCGGTAGCAGAAATTGCTTTAACCGGAATATTCTCCTCTTCAAGTTTTGCAACAATTGAAGAAGAATCACTGGCAGCTACCCTAATGAAAAGATCTGGCTGTCTGAAAAAAGAGGTAAAAAATGCTTCTTTATCAATATCCCCGGAAAGGCTGGCGTGAAAAGGATAAACTTCTTCAATATCAAAGTCAGGGTATTTCGATTTAATCAGGCTTAATTTCTCGTCTAAGGATAAAGTAATACTTTCCACCAGGTCTGGCAAATTTTTCTCTACCAGCTGACTCAAGGTTGTATGGCATAAAAAATCGGCAATACTCAAGCGTTCTTCGGGCGACAAGGCTGGCAAAGCTTTTCCTAATCTAAAAAAGCTATATATATGGCGTGTGGCCCATCTCCTATCTGAAGAGCCCATTTGCTTGTGCTGCTTAAAATACGCGGGCAAGAAGCGATGTAAGGGCAAACTTCCATCATAACTATTTAAAATCTGTTCAAAGGCTCTTAACTGGTGGTCTGCTCTCATGCAATAATTAAAAATGGAAGGAATGATTGGTTACTCAACAATATTTAATGCGAAGTTTTTATATTTCAACAACATTAAACTGGTGTTAATATAACCTAATTTTTCATCATGGATGAATGAAAAGCTATTATGAAGCCCTTTATACCGTTCTTTTACGATATAGTCCTTATAATCTTCTCCATAATTCACCAATAGTTTACCGAAATAATAGCCTACATCAAAACCTTTAAAAGCATATTCGCCAGGTTCAAAACCATATTTATAGCGGTATTTTTTGATAAAGGTAACTACAGCACTGCTTTTATAATCTATTTTATAGGATGAACTGATAATGGTATTCAGGTCTTGTAATTTATCGGCCGGATAATTCTGTTTTACCCAGTTTGGATGCCCAAAAAGGTTAATTCCATATCCTCCGGTTGGCAAATTCTTTAACTTATAAAGTTTTTCTACAGTTGGCAATACAAAAGCACGGTCGGATGAAGTTACCACAACTACATACTGCTTGCCTTTAATCATTTTGGTTTCAAAAGTGTAAGCTGATGCATACTCCTGCACGATAAATTTGCCAGTGTTTTGGAAATAATTTCTTATCGGGGCTGCAAAAGCTTCATCTTCCGTTTTTTTCGGGTTAATGAGCACCACTATGGTATTAGCCGGATTAAAGTTTTTAGCGATATAAGTACCGATCTTTTTCCCGTGCAAACCGATATTACTTACAATAGACACTAGATTGGGATTGTTAAACTCTCCCGGATCGGTTGCAGCCAGAGGAGAAACAATGGTTGCGTTGTTTTCTTTGGCATAATTGGCTATAAATTTTAAACCTTCAGGAAAAACAGGCCCTATAATTAAATTACTCTGTTTAAAACGTTCGTTTTTATACAAAGTGGAAATATGCGCATTATCATCCTGGGTATCAAAAACATTAAGTTTAAAATTTAAGCCCTGCGCCGCAGCAGAATCCAATCCTAATTTAAAACCCTGATAAAAATCGATGGGCATGGCATATTTCTCAATATCTGCCTTTGTAGCCGTTTTTAAGTTCAGCTCATCCAGTTTAAAAGGCACAAGCAGTGACACACTGGCCTGCGTAAACTTTTTGATAGGCTTTTTATCGGCTGGTTTTTCCTTCTCAGCTGGTTTACTCGTCTCTGGTTTAGGTGTTCTCACTTTTGGCGAACAAGCACTTAAAACCAACATCAACAAAACGGGCAACCCGTAAACCTTCTTAAAATTCATACCTATCGTTTTTAACAAAATATGCTAGCAAAGTTTATTCCACCTTGCTAGCATCACATTTATTTTATGCAGTTTGGACTCCAAACTGAAAACTCACAACTCCAAACTAAACTATTATTCCCACTCAATAGTTGCAGGCGGTTTAGAGCTGATATCGTATACCACCCTATTGATGCCTTTAACTTTATTGATAATTTCGTTAGAGATTTTAGCCAAAACCGGATAAGGCAAATGACACCAATCTGCAGTCATACCATCTAATGACTCAACCGCTCTTAATGCAATTACATTTTCATAGGTACGTTCATCTCCCATTACACCAACAGACCTAACCGGCAAAAAGATTGCTCCCGCCTGCCATACCTGATCGTATAATCCTGCTTCTTTCAGGTTATCGATATAAATTTTATCTGCATCCTGTAAGATAGCTACTTTTTCTGCATTAACCTCACCAATGATACGAATACCTAAACCTGGTCCTGGGAAGGGGTGACGGCCTAAGATAAACGATTCTAAACCTAAAGCGGTACCTACTCTTCTTACTTCATCTTTAAACAAAGTTTTAAGTGGCTCTACTACTTTAAGTTTCATAAAATCTGGCAAACCGCCTACATTGTGGTGCGATTTAATGGTGGCCGATGGTCCTTTAACGGAAACAGACTCGATGATATCCGGATAGATAGTACCTTGTGCCAGCCATTTCACATCTTGTATCAGGTGTGATTCTTCGTCGAAAACTTCGATAAAAACACGACCAATGATTTTACGTTTTTGCTCCGGATCTTCTACCCCAGCCAATTGACTTAAGAATTTATCTTTTGCATCAACGCCTTTAATGTTCAATCCGAAATCTTTGTATTGTTCTAAAACACTCTCATATTCGTTTTTACGCAATAAACCATTATCAACAAATATACAGTGTAAGTTTTTGCCAATAGCTTTATGTAAAAGCACCGCAGCAACGCTACTATCAACACCTCCAGAAAGTGCTAACACAACCTTATCATCACCTACAGTTGCCTTGATATCAGCAATCGTGGTTTCAACAAAGGCAGCAGAAGTCCAATCCTGGCTGCAACCACAGATATCAACCAAAAAGTTTTCTAAAAGAATTTTTCCATCAATACTATGGGTAACCTCCGGGTGGAACTGGATGGCATAAGTATCAGAATCTTTAATGTGGTAAGCGGCAACTTTTACACTATCGGTACTGGCAATCAGTTCAAAATTCTCTGGAATATCGGTAATGGTATCACCATGGCTCATCCAAACCTGCGAACCAAGGTTAATGCCTTTGAATAATTTATTATCCTGGTTCACAAAGTTTAAGTTGGCACGGCCATACTCGCGTGTTGAAGAAGGCTGAACCGAACCACCAGAATGTTGGGCAATATATTGTGCACCGTAACAAACAGCCAATAAAGGATATTTTAAATGGTATTTTGATAAATCGATTTGAGGGGCATCTTCCTGGCGAACAGAATAAGGACTACCTGAAAAGATAACACCTTTTACATCCTCGGTAATCTCAGGAAGATTGTTATATGGATATATTTCACAGTAAATATTTAGTTCGCGAACCCTACGAGCGATGAGTTGTGTAAATTGCGAACCAAAATCGACGATAATGATTTTTTCTTGCATCCGCAAAGGTACCAATTAGATATGAGATTTGAGAGGGGAGATTTGAGATTTTTGAAGGAAAAAGTCCGGAGTCGGTAGTCCGGAGTCCGAAGTCAATTAAGCGATTTAAACAATTAACCGGTTAACCCTATAAACAGTTTGCAATTTACAGTTACTAATGACAAATGAACCAATGAACCTTACGATTCCATCAAATTCACCTCTACCCCAAACTTCCTTAAAAAATCTACACCTTCATCGCTAGGCAAACCTTTGTAAGCCGCATAAGATTTTGAATAGTACACCAGTTTAATTCCTGAAGATAAGATTAACCTTGCACAGGCAATACAGGGAGATAAAGTGGTATATAAAGTACAGCCTTCTATTTTAGATCCGTTTTTAGATGCATAGAGGATTGCATTTTCTTCTGCATGTAACGCCAATGAACAGCTTCCTTTGCTATCGCGTGCGCAGCCATGCTCAGGCCATTCCTCATCACAATTATGCGTACCTGCAGGTGGTCCATTATAACCGATAGATATAATACGGGTATCTTTTGTTAATACTGCGCCAACGTGGGCACGCACGCAATGCGAACGGGCAGCCAGGTCGGTGGCAAGGTTCATAAATATGGTATCGAAGCTTGGTTTGTCTGTCATGTATAAAATCAAAAAAGCCACAGGGCATTTAATCCCTGTGGCTACAAAAATACTTTATTAAAAATTAATGTCCGCCAGAAAGTTTCTTATCAAAATTAATTCCCTGAGATCTTAAAATACCACTTACTCTCCAGGCATAAAAAGCCAGATAAGAGAAACAGATAATACCCACCACATAACTGTATTGTATACCTGTAAACTCTGATACTGCACCCTGTGCCCAGCTAATGATACCACCACCCATAATCATCATAATTAAAAAGCTACTGCCCTGACTGGTATGTTTACCTAAACCACTTACGGCCAAAGTAAAAATACATGGCCATAATGTACTACAGAATAAACCTACACTTGTAATAGCATAAACACTCGTCATACCAGTAGTAAACATTCCAATCAATAAGGCAGTGATGCCGATAACCGAAAAGATCAACAGCATACGTGCAGGATTACCTTTACTTGCCATATCGGCCGCAATTAATACCAGAATAATCAAGGCATATACATAAAACGGAGCCAAATCGTGTTTTGCGATCGCATTAACTGCTAAAAATATTCCAAATGCTAAATAAGGCGCAATAAATCTTAATATTTTTTGTGTGCTCACGTTATCGGTAAAAGCCTCAACGGCGCCGGTCCAACGACCGATCATCATACTTGCCCAATATAAGGAGATGTAAGGCGCAATATCTTTAATGGCAAAACCAAGATCTTTTTCCATGTAAGCAGGTAAATTACTTGCAGTTGATACCTCGACACCTACATAAACAAAAATAGCAATCATCCCCAAAACCAATTGCGGGTATTTCAATGCTGAGCCCTTAATCGATTTAGTATCTTCAGACGAAGCTTCAACCAAAGTAGGTCTATCAGGTAATGAAGATAATTTTAAGAAAATAGCAACAGCAATAAAAGCGACACCCAAAATAAGGTAAGGGATTTTAACACTTTCAATACTGATATCGGTACTTGCATTTGCTGCAGAACCAAAAATAGCAAAACTCACAATAAGCGGGCCTATGGTTGTGCCGAAATTGTTAATACCGCCAGCTAAAGTTAATCGTTGCGAACCAGTTGTAATTGGCCCTAATGCAATTGCCAAAGGATTAGCCACCGTTTGTTGTAACGAGAAACCCAGTGCCACAATAAATAAACCAGAAAGCATTAACGGAAATGAGTGCAGGTTTGCCGCTGGATAAAATAATAAGGTTCCAAGCGCAGAAATAACCAATCCTAGTGCCAATGAGTTTTTATAGCCCAGTTTATTTACAATATCTTGTCCTATTAACACAGAAATACCATTATAAATTAAAGCACCCACCGTGTAAGCAATGTAAAATGCCAGCGACACCAGCTGACTTTCAGCTTGCGATAAATCAAAAGCTTTTTTAAATACCGGTATTAGGATATCATTACTGGCAGCCACAAAGCCCCAAAAAAAGAATACCGTGACCAAGGGAATAAACTGCCCCCACTTGGTTTGTGTTTGTTCTGAACTCATTTTTAAAATTTAGTTTTAGTGGCTCTAAACATAAATAAAAAAAAACGAAAAGCAGTAAATTTTATGCAACCCGTGCAACAAAAATAAATGTTATATGTTTAGGTATAAAATTGCATATTCGCATATTATAAATAATACAATGCATGTTTGAAGCCATATTACTAGGAATAGGAGCAGGGATTATTTCGTCGTTTTTAACAGGGCCGGTATTTTTTGCAATGATCAAAACCAGCATAGAGCGGGGTTTTAAAGCGGGGTTTTCTTTGGCTGTTGGCGTGATTATCAGCGACATAATCTTAATTGGCCTGGTCCTTTTTGGCAGCCAGTTTTTTGACTACAAGGCAGAATTTGATAAATATGTAGGCTCTATCGGGGGCCTATTTTTGTTAGCGGTGGGTATCTATTACCTGGTTTCTAAAATAACCGTACATTATGATAGTTCAACCTTACAAAAAGTGAGTAAACGGGGTTATGTCATAAAAGGATTTCTGATGTGTATCCTCACTCCTTCTACGCTCATGTTCTGGATTATCGTTAGCGGAATCATCTCTGTTAAGCTCAATAACATGCTTAACGAGAAATTGGTCTGCTTTTTTATCGCCATGGCCACTCAACTGGCTATCGATGGCGCTAAAAGTTTTTATTCCAGCAAACTCCGTTATAAAATAAAAGAAGATGCGCTGAAGAAACTCAATAAAATTGCCGGTGTGGTCATCATCATCTTTGCTTTCTGGCTGATCATTAAAACTTATCTAAAATTTTACGCATAACTCTTTTTCTAGATAGGTACAATTAGATGTTTTAGGTGTTTAAATATTTTTTTTGAAAAGCAGGTGCAGTACAACTATTATTGTTAGTCCTGCCAATGCTGCAAGTCCTCGGCAAATGAAAGATTTGCCTCCGGGCTTTCCGCGAATGTCAGGTTTAGGGGGCAAGGCAATAAAAAGAATGTCAGGGAAGCAATGCGAGTGGTTCGTGAGGACACGAACCACGGAGTCGGGAGTTAACTGCCAATTATAAAAAATCCCTTTTGTGTCTTCGTGCCTTTGTGGTCAAAAAAACAAGCATAAAAAAATAGCCCATATTACTATGAGCTATTTGTTATTCAAAATATTATAAGGATTAATAAGCCCTTTGGTTATTTCCTTCTTTCCAGTTAACAAAAGCTTTGTTTACCACTTTGTTACCGCCCGGGGTTGGATAATTTCCTGAGAAATACCAATCTCCCTTGTTCTTCGGACAGGCCTCGTGCAGGTTCTCTAAACTCTGATAAATCACTTCAACCTCAGCAACAGTACCTTTTGGGGTAATAATCTGCGCAATTTTAGCCGAAATTTCTTCCGGGGTAAATGGTTTATAAATTTCTTTAACGTGGTTTACAATTTCCTCTTTCGGTAAAAGTAACGAAGCTTTACATTTGGTATAAACATCTTCAATTACCTGCCACATGCCACGCTCGGTAAGCAATTGGATTGCCGCATCAAAGGCTACAAACTGGCCCATCCGGCTCATATCGATACCATAACAATCAGGGTAACGGATCTGAGGTGCAGAAGAAACAATAATAATTTTCTTAGGATGTAAACGGTCTACAATTTTAATGATGCTCTGTTTTAAAGTAGTACCACGAACAATAGAATCATCTAAAGCCACTAAAGTATCCTGGTGATTATTGATAATACCATAAGTGGTATCATAAACGTGTGCCACCATTTCGCTACGATCAGCATCCTGGGTAATAAAAGTCCGCAGTTTTACATCCTTTACCGCCAGTTTCTCAACGCGTGGTGCAAGCGATAATAAATCGTCTAACTGCTCATCAGTTAACTGTTCTTTTTTATGTAAAAGTACTTCTTTCTGATGATTACGTACGTAACGTTGCACACCATCAACCATACCAAAGAAGGCAACTTCTGCAGTATTCGGAATGAATGAGAAAACGGTATTTTTTAAATCGTAATTAACTGCTTTCAAAATTTTATCACTCAATAAACGGCCAAGCTGTTTACGTTCGCGGTAAATCTCCACATCACTTCCTTTTGAGAAATAGATGCGTTCGAATGAGCAAGATAATCTTTCGGTTGGCTCGCGGAATTGCTCCATGCTCACCTCGCCATTTTTCTTAATGATTAAAGCATGACCTGGATCGATCTCTTTAACATCTTTAAACTGGATATTAAATGCAGTTTGTAAAGCTGGTCTTTCAGATGCCGCTACAACAATCTCATCATCATAATAATAATATGCCGGACGGATACCTGCCGGATCGCGCATAATAAACGAATCGCCATTACCCACCATACCACAGATCGAATAACCTCCATCCCAGGTTTTGGCCGAGCGGCGAAGAATATTCGCAATATCTAAATTATCAGATATTTTGTGCGTAATCGCAACGTTATCATTTCCTTCCTTTTTATAATGATCAAAAAGCTCCTGGTTTTCATCGTCCAAAAAGTGACCGATTTTTTCCAGCACGGTAACTGTATCTGCTTTTTCTTTTGGATGTTGCCCTAACTCGTACAATTGCTCCAATAACTCATCAACATTGGTCATGTTAAAGTTACCCGCAATAACCAGGTTACGTGTCATCCAGTTGTTTTGCCTTAAAAAAGGGTGGCAATTTTCGATACTGTTTTTACCATGCGTACCATAACGCAAATGGCCCATTAACACCTCGCCGATAAAGCTTACGTTGTTTTTGAGCCATTCTGTATCCTGCATTAATTCAGGTGTGTTTTCCTGGATATCGACAAATTTGTTCTGTACATATTCGAAGATATCTGCTACCGCATTAGATGCCATGCTCCGGTATCGGCTAATGTACCTACTGCCCGGTTTCATATCCAGCTTAATGGTGGCAATACCTGCGCCATCCTGGCCCCGGTTATGCTGTTTCTCCATTAAAAGGTATAATTTGTTAAGGCCGTAAAGTGCTGTACCGTACTTTTGCTGGTAGTAAGAAAGTGGTTTTAACAGGCGAATAAAAGCGATTCCGCATTCGTGTTTTATCTGATCACTCATTGTGTGGGTTTGAAGCCGCAAAGTTATCCTTTTAAACCATTACAACCTAAACAAAAATGTTTTCTTTTGAGATGATGAGTTTAAGCTGACAGATACTCCAAAAGTATGCTAATCTGCCTTTCCTACTTAAAATACTGTATTATTAATTAGAATCTTTCTAAATAATTTGCATAGTTAGTGTAAAATTAACACTTTTGCGCTATTATTAAGATTTAGTCTAAATTGAAGAAACTTTACACATCCTTATTATTCTTTTTTATTTGCTTCACTGCGCTGGCGCAAGTAAGAAACGTTGTGGTCGGAAAAGTAACCGACCCGCAGAACAAGCCATTAGAACTTGTTAACATCAAAATTGTTGAAACCAACCAGTATGCCATAACCGACAAGAATGGTTTATTCAGGGTAAATGGAACAGAAACGAACAACATTTTAACGTTGGAATTTTCATTCATTGGTTTTCAAAGGTTAAGATTACCGTTAACGGTTAAAGAAGGCGAAACGAATCTCGGTAACATTACCTTAAAGGTTTTGGATTTAAGCTTGGAAAATATCGAGATTAATGCCAAGAGAAATTATACGGGCCAAACCAACTCTTCATTAATCATTACCAGAGATTTAATTGAGCAAACACCGGCGTTGAGTGTAAATGATTTATTGAATCAGATCCCGAACAGAAAAATTCAGCCGCCATCTTTACAAAATGTACAGAATATTAACCTAAGGGCTGCTTATGCACCTACAACCGATGGAAAAGGAAGTTTCGAGTTAAATAACGCATTTGGTATCGCCATCATTATGGATGGAAATACCATTAGCAATAATGCAAACATGCAAAGTTTTAATCCAGGTAGGGCTGGTGGGGTTGGAAGTTCTTTTGTTACAAGCGGTAGCTATGGAATTCGTGGCACAGGAGATACAGGTAAAACAGGATACACGGGAGATTATACTTTTGGAGGAACAGATTTACGTCAGATACCTGCAGATAACATTGAAAGCATTGAGGTAATTGCAGGTGTTGCGCCTGCAAAATATGGCGATTTAACTGATGGTGCGATTATTATTGAGCGACAAGCGGGTAAATCTCCAGCTTATGTCCGTATGCAGTTACGCGATAACGCAACATCGTATGGTTTCTCTAAAGGCTTTGAAATTAGCCCAAAATATGGTTCAGTAAATGTTGGTATTAATTACGTTAATTCCTTTCAAGATAATCGTGACAAACTAAAATCTTACCGAAGAATCAATACTAATGCGATGTGGACAAATTCTTTTGGAAAAACTAACCGGTTAAAAAACACGCTTAGTGTGGATTATGGCAGAAATCTAGATGGTATTAAATATGATCCAGATGATGAAAAGAGCACAAGAACGAAATTTGACAGCTGGAACTTTAGTGTAGCAAATAGGAGCAATTATCGTTTCAGCAGTGGTTTCTTAAAAAATGTTGGGCTAAATTTAAGATATTCAGCTGGACATCAGGTTAGCTATAAAGAAGAATTAGTAAATGATGCTTACGTATTATATAGTACAGCAACTACCACAGGAATACACGAAGGATACTATGATTCAGGAGTTTACACAGCGAAATCACTAATTGATGGTCGTCCGATTACAGCAGCAGCTAATTTGGATTTCACAGGGGGATTTGCTACAGGAAATTTAGTCCATAACCTATCTTTTGGTACCAGTTTTAGCTTTAGTGCCAACAAAGGTTTGGGACAAACAATTGATCCGAACGAGCCACGAGGCAACGTAAGAGCTGCAAATACTTCATTAGGCACAAAAAGTTCAGAACGTTATTACGATTTTCGCTTAACGCTTGCGCAAAATGATCTTGGCTTTTATATTGAGGACCTCTTTACAGCAACTGTACTGGGCAAACCATTAAGTGTTAGAGCAGGCATGCGGTCTGATATACAAAATGGTTATACATCCTTCTCTCCAAGAACAAACATAAATTATGAGGTTAATAAAAACTTAAGATTTGGTGTTGCCTATGGTTTATCATATAAATCGCCAGGGCTCGCGCAACGCTATCCGGGACCAACATTTTACGAAATACCATTACTTAATGCCTATAATGGTAAAGTAAATGAAAGTACTTATTTGCTATATGTAGAAAGATACGAGCCAAGTAGTGCAAACTTAAAACCTTCGAAAAGCGAAAGTATTGAATTATCAGCCCAAATTAAAATTGACAAATTCAGCCTCTCAATAACTGCATTTAATAAAAAATCAAGAAATGGAATTTCGACTGTTCAAAATTTACAAAGCATAGAATTACCAACTTATTCAGCAACAATTAATCCTGGAGCAAAACCAACCGTTACTCAAACAGGGATTCGACCATACGCTATAAACTATTTCAACTTCGCAAATGATCTTTTTTCGGATAATCAAGGCTTTGAAATCATACTAAACACTCCGGAGATAAAAGAGATCAAAACATCATTTAATGTTAGTGGTGGCCTTTTCAGAACTGCTTACAAATCCACATCCAATATTTTAAGTAGTAAAGTTCCAAATACCATTCCGACAGATCCAAATTATGCGTTTATTGGTGTTTACGAGCCCGATAATACGAAATCATATTTCAGTAACGGAAGAATCACTAGCGTTACACACATTCCAAAGTTAAGTTTAGTTGTTTCGTTTGTGGCAGAATTCGATATTCTAAATAAAAACATCACACCTGCCAGTTCGCAAATTCCAATTGGCTATTACAATAGACTTAACCAATATATTCCAATTACTAATTTCGATAAAAGCAATACTTCTTATGGTCACCTTTATAAAACACCGGAAGAACTATCTGAGAATGATTTACCACGGGTTATTTCCAACTACCATTTAAGTATTGCGAAGGAAATCAAAAAACGTTTTAAGTTCGCTTTTAATGTTTATAATGTGTTCAACCACAATCCATATTATACTACCTCGACAGGAACCTACATATTCCCAAATAGTAGCCCAACATTCGGTGCAGAATTATCTATCAAACTTTAAGTTATGAAAAAATTATATACTTTATTATTCATTGCATTCGCTTTAGCTTCATGTAAAAAATATCAGGGAAATATTACTGAAATCCACCCTGTAAAGTATCAGGTAATTACTTCGTATGCTTCAGATAATTTAGGAAAGGTTTTACCTAAGGCTAGAATAGAACTTACGATTACAAATACAAAAACTAATGTAAGTCAAAAATATCTGACCAAAAGTGATGGAACATTTACTATCGAATCAATTTCTCCGGGAGTTTATGATATATCTGCAAGCATTAAAATTCCTGCTTCAGATTACACAACTTTAACAGGCGAAACAGTTACTAAAGAAGTTGTTTTTAATGCTTCAGAGAAGGCAAAGATCATTACCGTTCAGGATAATCAGATTACAGCACTTAAACTTATATCAGGTACAACCGGCCCATGGGTAATTAAACAAATTTACTACGCTGGATCAAATACAACAACAGGTGCATCTTTTAGAGATCAATTTATTGAAATATACAACAATACTGATTCGGTTTTATATGCAGATAGTTTATATATAGCAGAAGCTATCGGTCTTCAAAATTTCACGGCTTCTAATGTTTATAGACAAAGTAACAGCCAATACGACTGGAGCAAATCACAAGCTATGCCATCGGATATTGACGCAAATAATGGCTACATTTATACCAGGGCATTATTGATGATTCCGGGAACAGGCAAACAATATCCTGTTAAAGCAGGCGAAAGTATCGTATTGGCTCAAACTGCATTAAATCACAAATCGCCATTTACCGGCACTGATGGTAAGACTATTACAGCAAGAGATCCATCTTTGACAATAGATTTAAGTGGAGCCGATTTTGAAGCTTACTATGCTCCATTTCTACCAAAACCATTAGCCTCTGATGTAGATAACCCCAGTGTACCTAACGTTGAAGTATTATCTTATAACGGAACTGATTTGATTTTAGACAATCCTGGAAGAATGGGCTATGTTATATTTAAAAACAAAGGTCAGGCTGATATTAAAACACTACCTCAGTATCCATTCCCAACAATTGCACCTCCTTCTGCAAATTCAGACAAGTACTATCAAATTCCAATTAATTTTATAATTGATGGTGTAGAAATTCAACCGAACACCGCAAGTGCACGAGTTCCTAAAAAACTTGGAGCATCCTTAGATGCCCTATATACCTATGTCCCAAATGGAGCATATTCTTCTCAATCTGTGATCAGAAAAACAGAAACTACTATAAATGGACGAAAAATTTTAAAGGACACGAATAATTCTGCAGAAGATTTTGACTTTTTACCAATTGCAATTCCCAGAGGCTTTAAATAATTTATACTAAGCCATAATACCCCATAAAATGAAGAATTTTATCTTATATATATTTTTAATCAGTAGCTCGCTGTCTGCTTTTGCACAACGAAGAGACATGTTAAATCAAAGCATCACAAACAAGCTATTTTCTGCAGATTCAGCCAGTGTTAGCGCGTATGAATTTGCTAAATCAAGTCCTTTTTACATTAAAAGATTAATGCCAACAAACTACAATAGTTTGAAGATAGGCCAAAATTTTGAGAAAGGAAATTTGATGACAGCTCAAGATGCAAGTACGCTAAAAAGCACAACTTTAAGCACAGAAGGAATCTCACAATTGGGTTCAATTAGTATTTGGGGGCAATTTTCATACAATAGGATTGTTGAAGATAGTACATCATTTTCTCATCAAACCCGAAATAATCTGGCTAATCCGTATTATTTTGGTTCTCCTAAAAACTTAAGTTATCAAAGAACACTGTATAATCTGAAAGCTTTGGCAAGTAAAAATATCCTAAAAAATAATTTACCAATAGGCCTGGGGGCTGATTATAGAATTGGCAATCACTATTCAACAAATGATCCTCGCGGTCAGGTAAATGACTTTCAATTTAATTTGATTGGAACAATTGGCTATAATTTAACTAAAGAATTAATGATTGGTGCCGCTTATCGTTATGGATATGGATTAGAAAAAGTAAATGTGGCATATAAAAATAGTAGTCTTTCCCAGGGATTTGTAATTCCAGAGTATAACAACTATTTAATTAATGGATATGGAGAACCTGAGCAATATAACACAGATAGAACAGTTCAAAGCAACCAGACTAGAGATGGCTTAGATGCATATTTGACGTATGAAAATGCAACATTAGGAAGCTTTAATTTTAGTTATCAAACATCCAAAGAAAAACAAAAATTTGATTACCGAACCTCTCTTGCAATTACAAATTATATCAACTTCAATTTGGTTAGTAAAAACTATCGTCTTTTTTGGTTAAAGAAAATATCTTCAAATTCATTAAAAGTAGATATTAATTATAAATCAAATACCGGCGATAATTACATTAACGTTTACTTGGCAAATAGTTATCTATATAAAAATAAATCATTGGGTGTGCAGGGTCATTACAGTATAATCAAAAATCAGTTTACCCATAATATAGGCCTAGGTTTAAAAAAATATGAAGAACGCAGGCAAGATGGTATTGCCGGTAACGATATCAGATTTAATCAATTAAATTATTCGTTAAGTTATGGCTTAAACCATCAAAATAAAAACAATCATAACTGGGGGGTTAGCCTAACTGGTTTATACAATCAATACCTTGATTCTGATTTCAGCGTGCTTTTAGCTAACGAAGGTGTGTTTACAAGGAATGTGATCTATTATGATTATGCCTATAATACAACCTCAAAATTTGGAGGTAATTTAACCGCCGATTATAGTATCCCAATGTTTAAACAAATCCATGCTGGTATTAAAGCTGGTGTTACCTACTGGAGAAGAGACGATTTAAAAGACTTTGGCAGGGTGCTACCAAATACCCCCGGCAAAGATCGTTTTTCTTCCAATATCAGCTTAAACCTCTACTTTTAACCCATGAATAAAATTTTTGCCCTTCTTGCTCTTGCCTTAACCGGATTAATCTTATTTTCTTTTCAATCAGCCGATTTTAACGACGACGACGAACTGAGTATAGATAGCTTGCGCAAAGTTTATTCTAAACCTACCGATCAGTGGCCAAAACCAACGATAGATAAGGGTGCGGTATTTCAAGAATTGGGTGAACTTCCACCCTCTCCTGTTGATTTAAAAAACGATTCGGTAAAAAATGTGGTGGAGCTGGGTAAAATTTTGTTTTTCGATCCGCGTTTATCGGGTTCGAACCAGATTTCGTGTTCGAGCTGCCATGCGCCGGATTTACATTGGACGGATGGCCGCCAGGTTTCAATCGGGCACGATCATTTGGCTAATATCCGCAATGCACCTTCCTTGGAAAATGTTTGGTTTTACAAACGCTTATTCTGGGATGGCCGTGCAACCAATTTGGAAGAGCAGGCCGGAAGCCCGGTTGCGGCACATAATGAGATGCACCAGGATATGAAAGCCTTGTCTAAAAAGCTCAGCAAGATTAAAGGTTATCAGCCTTATTTTAAGTCTGCATTTGGTTCAAAAGAAATTACCAATAAAAGGATTTTTGAGAGCCTGGCTACTTTTCAACGCAGTATTGTAAGCAGAAGAACACCTTTCGATCGTTTCCTGGCGAAAGATAAAAAGGCATTGACCGACCAGCAATTAATGGGTTTACATTTATTCCGCACTAAGGCACGGTGCATTAACTGCCACAACGGACCATTATTTACCGACAACGAATTTCACAATGATGGTTTAACCTATTTTGGCCGTAAATATGAAGATCTCGGTTTATACAACGTTACCAAGAAACCGGAAGATGTAGGCAAGTTTAAAACACCAGGATTAAGAAATGTAATGAAAACGGCTCCATGGTTCCATAATGGCTTATTTCCGGATATGGATGGGGTGATGAACATGTACAATGTGGGGATGCCAAATCAACGTGTAAAAGCCGAGCAAGTAAATGATCCTCTGCTACCCAAAAACGATAAACTTTTAAAAGGTTTAAAACTGAGCATTGCCGAAAAAGATGCTGTAGTTGCTTTTTTAGAAGCGTTATCTTCGCCTACTGTACTTACACGCGTAGAGCAGTTGCCGCAGTAGTGAGTTAAGTCCAAAGTCGGGAGTATTTAGTCCGTAGTCTGATTAATATCTTTAATGGGATAATAAACTTAGAAACCTTCCCACCATAGATGGCGACAAATCATGAGTTGGCAGTTAACAATTTAGCAATTCTAACCATTCGTTTCAGTGAACAGTTAACCAATTTAGACAATTAACCGATTAACCTTTCTGAACAATTAACCATTTCTACATTTTACCAGACGTTAACGCTTCTGCGAAAAATATCGAAGCGTGTTCGTCGAAAGCCAAAGGGTCTCCGCTGGTATAGAAATGTCTTTCGCCTTGTTTAGCCAGCTTTTCTTCGATTTCAGGGTGTCGGCCTAAATAATCGATTAAACTATCGGCTACAATCTCTCCCTGCGTTAAAACGTTGATATGATCGGGAAATACCTTTTTTAGTTTAGGCATTAATAAGGGGTAATGTGTGCAGGCCAGCAAAACACAATCAATATCCTTTGATTGCCTCAATAACTGATCGCAATATTCATTAATAAAAAAATCTGCTCCCGATTGCAGGTGTTCATTATTTTCGATCAAGGGTACCCACATCGGGCAGCTCTGCTGGTAAACTTTGATGTCTGGAAAAAACTTATTGATTTCTAAGAGATAAGATTGTGAATTAACCGTTCCTCTTGTACCCATTACACCAACCTGTTTGGTTTGGGTATAAGCATCAATTACTTCGGCCGTAGGCCTGATTACCCCCAACACTCTCCTGCCCGGATACTTAACTGGCAAATCTTTTTGCTGAATGGTTCTTAAGGCCTTTGCTGAAGCAGTATTACATGCAAGGATAACTAATTGGCATCCTCTTGCAAAAAGCCATTCTACGCACTCTAAAGTATATTTATAAATGGTATCGAAAGAGTGATCTCCATAAGGCGAACGGGCATTATCTCCTAAATAGATATAATTATAATCGGGCAATTTATCGGCAATGGAACGGAATACCGTTAAACCGCCGTAACCTGAATCGAAAATACCTATTGGTGAAGCCTGCATTGCGTTGGAAAGTTAAATATTGAAAGAGGTTGTAAAGTTAGATGAAAAGTTGGTATAGTTGGAAAGTTGAAATGTTGGAATGTTAGATGTTGAAATGTTTTAGTACACCCTGAACGGAACCTTCCAACTTTTAAACCTTTCAACATTAAAACCTTTCTAAAACAAAAAAGCGGAACTAAGATAAACTTAACTCCGCAATTTCTTATTTTCCGACCTGAGACTAACGACTCAAGACTAATAAAAGACTATTTTTTAGGTGCAGCTGGTTTTGCAGCAGTTGCTGTGATACCTAATTTAGTTTTAACTGAAGCAGTGATATCATCGCCACCTTCCCAGAAAACCAGATTGTTACCACCTTGTCCGTTTGCGATATCGAAAACGTAAGCTAAACCTTTTTCTTTAGCTACAGCTGAAATTGCAGTTGCAACTTTAGCTTGGATTGGTTGAAACAATTCACCTTGTTTAGTACCTATATCCTGTGATGCTTTAGTACGGGCATCAGTGATGCGTTTTTCCAAATCCTGTAACTCCTGTCCAGCAACCTGTAATTCTTTTCCTACACTTTCTTTGTTCGCTTCGCTCAAAGTTTTTTCTTTAGCCTGAGCAGCTGCCAATTTCGTCTGATATTCTTTGATCATTGCATCAATATCAGCTTGTTTTTGTTTACCTAGGGTTTCTAAAGTTCCTTGAGCGGCTTTAGCCTCTGGTAAATTTGCGAATACCTCTTCAGAATTAATGTGACCCAATTTTTGTTGTGCACTTGCCATATTCGCTGTAAACATTAAACCTGCTGCTACAAAGAATACGTTAATTAACTTTCTCATCGTTCTATTTTACTTTTTTTATTTTTTCTAATTGTTTTTTCTAAAAATCAGGGGCGAATATACTAATTATTTACAGTCCCTGGCTTGTAACCTAATTTTACAATTACATCATTACTAACGTCGTAACTACTGCTTGCATAAATCATCATGGTAGCCTCACTACTCTTGTCGAAAATGAAATCTAAATATTTAGATTTTGCAATTTGTTTAATGGCTTCAGCTACTTTATCCTGAATGGGCTTGATTAATTTGGTTCTGCTTTGAAAAAGATCGCCATCGGGACCAAATTTAGACCGCTGAAATTCTTTGGCCTGTTTTTCTTTTTCGATGATTTCGTTTTCACGACGCTTGCGCATATCATCTGTTAATAAAACCTGATCTGCCTGATAGGCTTTGTACATCCTGTCGATTTCAGAGAAGTTCTGATCAACCTGTTGCTGCCATTGTTTAGAAGCAACATCTAACTGACTTAATGCCGATTTATATTCTGGCAAATGTTTTAAAATATACTCTGTGTCTACATAAGCAAACTTCTGTGCAAAGGCACCGATAGAAGTGCAAAGTAGAAATGCGATAAAAAGATATTTTTTCATTTTGTGTGTGTGTTAATGATATAGTTAATAACCTAAGCTTTCTTTAAACTCATCTTGCAACGATTTATTGCATAATTAGTTATTTTTTTGTTCTTTATCAATTAAAATCCACCTAATTGTTGTGCGATACTAAAAGTAAAGTTTTGCTTTCCTCCATCTGCAACTCCAGGAATCCTGTCGAATGCATGTCCGTAATCGATACCCAATAAACCAAATATCGGTAAAAAGATACGTGCACCTACACCAACTGATCTCCTCACGTTAAAAGGATTAAAATCACCGAACCTGTTCCAGGTGTTACCCGCCTCAGCAAAGGCTAAAACAAATGCTGTTGCTTGCTGACTAGCAATTACCGGATAACGAGCCTCTAATACATATTTAGTATAAATTGGGCTACCAGATTGCTGTGCAATGCTCGGATCAGAACCATTTGGAATAACTGTGTTATTTGCATAACCACGCATGGCGATTAACTCAGAACCCTGTAAGAAATCGAATCCCTGCATACCATCACCACCCAGTTTAAAACGCTCGAATGCTGATTGGCCTACTGCTTTGTTGTATGATCCTAAGAAACCAAATTGGGCCTGTGCTTTTACTACTAAGTTACCTGCAACACGTTGGTACCATTGCGAATCGAATTTCCATTTATGGTATTCTGTAAAGCGATATTTTTCCCTGTCAGATGCAGTTGCATAATTCACCTTGTTAAACAATGAATATGGCGGCGTTGCCTGAATAGTGAAACGTAAAAACGAACCAGATTTAGGGAAGATCGGCGAATCTCTTGAATCGCGGCTAATCTCTTGTGATAAACTTAAGTTATAAGATGTACCTGTGTTAAATAAATATCCGGTATAGTTATTTAAGATATACTGTTGCAAACTCACCGCGTGGGTTAACTGGAAATAGTTATCCGGCCAGTTTAATCTTCTACCCAAACTAACGGTTACACCATTTAAACGGATTTTTTGAAAAGCAGCATCTCCATTGCTTAAACCGTTTGATTGTAGCGAGGTAAATGCACTTACACCAAAACTTACCGGTTTCTCGCCACCAAACCAAGGTTGTGAGAATGAGAAACTATATGACTGGTAATATTTACCGTTGGTTTGTCCACGTAAACTTAATTTCTGCCCATCTCCTTTTGGAAGTGGCTTATAAGCTTTTAAGTTAAACAGGTTACGTAAAGAGAAGTTGTTGAAGGTTAAGCCCAATGTACCAATGATACGGCCACCACCAAAACCACCTGATAACTCAATCTGATCTGAAGGTTTTTCTTCTACAGCATATTCAATATCTACAGTACCATCTGCCGGATTAGGGCGAGGAGTTGGAACTGTTTTAGACTCATCAAAGTTACCCAACTGACCAATCTCACGGATGGTACGGATTAAATCACTTTTATTAAATTTTTGTCCCGGTTTGGTACGGATCTCACGCAAAACCACTTTATCGTTGGTAATAGTGTTACCTTTTAGAGTAATGCGGTTGTTGGTGTACTGCGGGCCTTCGTACATACGTAACTCCACATCAACTGTATCGCCATAAATTTTGGTCTGTACCGGATCGATGTTAAAAGTTAAGTATCCGTTATCGGTATACATACTGTTAATGTCGCCACCGTTTTCGCCACCACCGTTTAATTTTTTGTTTAATCTTTCCTCACTAAAAACATCACCTTTTTCGATGGTTAATACTTTCTTTAGGATACTGTCCGGGTAAATGGCATTACCAGCCCAGGTGATATTACCGAAATAATATTTTTTACCTTCATAAAGGTCCATCCTGATGTTAACCTTCTTTTTATTGTATTGGTAAATGGTATCTTTTAATAATTCAGCATCGCGGTAACCTTTTTCATGCATTTTAGCAATCATTTTTACCTTGTTCTCTTCATATTTCTCTTTTGAAAATTTTCCGGAACCATAAAAGCGCCACCAGGTAAACTGTTTAGGGTTTTTAAGGTATTTTCTAAGTTTTGCTGCTTTAAAGTCTTTATTTCCCGTAAAATCGATGTGTTGTACCTTAACACGGTGACCTTTATCAATATAAGCCTCTAAAACCACACTGTTTTCTGCATTTGGATCTTTACGGGTTTTATAGTCGATCTGAGTAAAGAAATAACCTTTATCCAACAGGTATTTTTTAACAATAGCTGAAGTAGTGTTGTATAAATTGTCGTTTACGATTTTACCGGTTTTATCATTCAGTTTTTCCTGAATGGCCGTTTTTTCAGATTTACGGATACCTTTTAAATCGATAGAGCTTAAACGTGGACGTTCTACTACTTCGATCTCAAAATAAACTGAATCCTGAACAAATTTCTGGATATTAAGTTTAACATCATCAAACAATCCCTGCGCCCAAAGCGTTTTAATTGCGTCAGAAGTTGCTTCGCCAGGAAGAACGATTTTATCGCCCTTGGTTAATTTAGATAGTGTAATTAATACTTCTTTATCTAAATATTGGGTTCCTGTTACTGTGGTACCACCGATGATATATTCTTTTGGACTAAAATAATCGAGATCTAAGCCACCAACCTTTAAAGAAGGGGTTGCCGGTGCCTGACCTTGTGGACGTACTTGAGCGAAGGCCGGAGCGGCTAAAACTAGTAGAATTAAAACTTGAAATATTCTTTTCATTAAAATAATTTGTTCAGTAATGGCCACGAAGGTAACAATGTTTTATAAAGCAAAATTTTCTTTATTGTGTTTCCCTTATTATGGTTTCATTTATCGTATAAAAGTGGTGCTAAGTTAGTTTAAACGCTTGTTAAAAAGTGTTAAAAGAAAAATTAGTTTAATTGTTCACTAATTTTGCCAAAACGGCGTTCGCGTTTTTGATAGTCTACAATAGCCTCGAAAAGATCCTCACGTCTGAAATCCGGCCATAAAACATCGGTAAAATAAAACTCCGTATAAGCCATTTGCCAAAGCAGATAATTGCTGATGCGGTGCTCCCCGCTGGTCCTGATCATTAACTCCGGATCGGGTATATTTACAGTAGTCAGTTTTGACGAAAACAGGTCTTCATCAATATCATCTAACGATATGGTATTATCTTTTACAGCTGATGCAATTTTTTTGGCGGCCTCTATAATTTCCCACTTTGCACTATAACTTAATGCCAGTGTTAGTGTACATTTCTCATTATGGGCTGTTTTTTCCATGGCTTCTTTCAAATCATCGATACACTCTTGCGGTAAAGATGCAATGTTACCAATCGCATTAAGCTTAATGTTGTTTTTATTAAGTGTTTCGGTTTCTTTATTGATGGTAGAGATGAGAATCTGCATCAAAGCATCTACCTCTTCTTTAGGCCGGTTCCAGTTTTCGGTAGAAAAAGCATATAAAGTTAAATACTCAATACCCACTTCCACGCAGCCTTCTACAATGTCTTTCACAGAAAGTACACCTTGTTCATGGCCGAAAACCCGCACTTTACCCTGGCCTTTTGCCCATCTTCCATTACCGTCCATGATTACGGCAATGTGCTTTGGCAGGCGGCTATAGTCTATTTGTTCTTTAAATCCCATTAATTATGTCAAAATCAGCTTAAAAGGAATAGCATTTTGAGGATACAAAGGTAAAAGATATGCCAACACTAACAAATAGATAAGTGTCCCTTTTTCGAAAATCGCCTCTTTGTGTCCCTGGCTGTCCAATTTGATAGCGTGAAGGATCGGATAAATTAACCTGATTTTGGCCATTTCCAACAAATACGGGATTAACCGGATAACGGCCGCTCACATCATCAATATAATCGGTAGAAGGTGTTCTGTAGCCCAGTTCGGTAAAAATGCTCCAGGTATCTTTGTAGTTATATCTTAAGCCCAGGCCATAAGGAATGGTTAAAACGGCATTTTTATATCCATTTTCCTGCCCTTCGGTGGCCAGGCGGTCTAAACGGTACCGCTCGCCATTTACTTTAACAGTTGGTTTAAATACCAGTAAACCCACCCCGGTAAAGAGGTATGGTGTAAACTGACGCGTTCCGCCACCAAGGTTGAAATTAAAAAAATTAAAATCAACCAATCCGCTAAATTCGTTCAGTGAAGTTCTAAAACGCAGGTTTCTTTCGCGGAACTGCTCATTGCTGGAATAGGAATCGTCGGCTTTTACCTCTCCGTAAGTATAATTTAAACGAACACCAAGGTATTGGTTAAAATTCCGCTTTACATAAGCCCCGCCAGATAAACCACTGATATATAAAGGATTGTTTTGATTGAGATCACCAATATAACCTGCCCCACCAGCCATTATACCAACTTCCCAGGAGGGTTCGCCTATAGGTGCACGCTGTGCATGGACAAGCTGCCCGCTAAAGATGAAAAAGAGGATAATTAATAGCTGTTTGCCTGGCGTCATACTTAGTAGTTACGGGTATCAATGCCCCATAATAATTTATTCCTTAACGTGTTTAAGTACGTTTCATTGTTAAGTCGGATCAGATTTATGCAAAAATCTGCTTTTTTAATGCTGATTTTAACCGAACGCTCTACGGTTACCGTGCGGCTATCGCAGGAAACGAGGAATTTCGATTCCCTGGCTTCTACCTCAAAAGAGAGTGTATTGCCGTCAGGAACCACTACCGGCCTAACATTTAAATTATGTGGTGCAATGGGCGTAATTACAAAGTTTTTGGAGTCGGGATAAATAATTGGTCCACCACAGCTCAGTGAATAAGCTGTAGATCCTGTTGGAGTGGCAATAATTAATCCATCGGCCCAGTAAGAGTTGATAAACTCGCCGTTCATCGAGGCGTGGATAATCATCATGGCCGAATTATCGCGACGGTGAATGGTGATATCATTCAAGGCAAAATTTTCTTCGCCAAACAAACCATTATCCGATTCTAAGGTTAACAGCGAACGGGAATCTAATGTATATTCTCCATTGCTTAAAGCCTTTAATGCCTGTCCGATTTCATTTTTATTGATACTGGCAAGAAAGCCCAAACGGCCGAAATTGATCCCGATTACGGGTATGCCCGAATTGCGGATCAATGATAATGTATCCAGTAACGTTCCATCACCACCCAGGCTCAACAATACATCAGCATGGTTTTTAAGTTCGGCATGGTTATGAAAAATGATTGTATTTGAAGGCAGTTTTATTTTACCGTGAAGGGATGTTTTAAATTTAGAATATAAAACGGGCTGGATACTTTGCTCTGCTAAATGATCAAAAACCTCCTGTACATAGGGCAAAACCGTATCATTAAAATCTCTCCCGTAAATTGCAATCCTCATAAAAAAAATTAATTGTAAAGTAGTTTATTCTTCAATATAAAAACGAATATATAATTTTCATTATGCCTATAACTCTAATTTACTAAAAAAGATACCAGGCATTGAATAACTGATAACATAATACTGCAAATAATCCGTTCCGGTAAAATTAACTCTAATCTCATCTTTTATTCTTTTATCAATTTCTGCAATATCCCTAACTGATATGTATGTTTTTTGATTTAAAAAATAACTGATGTTAAGAACCGTACCATTTTCAGAAATACTAAATGATAAACTTAAAATTTCACTATTTACTTTTAAGTGCTTTAATTTAGGTTTTAGCACATCAAAAATTATTTTTTTAACTTTATCATTATCTAAGTGAATATCTTTTTTTTGCATGGGGTAAGGAAATTCTACTTTAGGTAATGGAGGACGAGTATTTTCGTACTTATAATCTAAACCACGAATTCCAATTTGAACTTTATTGGAATTAGGAGCAGAACCATAATCAGTTACCTTAAATCTTTTACCATTTACCTTAAAAATATCTGCCTTAATAGCTTTTTGTGCAGAACAAGATGAAAACAAACATATTGCTAAGCTTAGGATAATTAACTTTTTCATTAGTTGCAAGTTAAAGGAATATTATTAAATAAGTTAATGATAGCATTAGGAGTTAAATTTATAAGCGAACTATGATAAGGATTGTTAGGCATAGCATTAAACTCGTTTAAAAAAGAGTTGTATTTTGTTATAAAGGCATTATAAGTAGCTACTTCAGAGGCAGTACCATTAGCCTTGAATTTTGGAAATGAGGTTTGTGTATTTGTTAACTCATTAATCCATCTTTCATAGCGTTCCCTTTGTTCTGGCGAACCATAAGTATCAAAAGCAGTGGTGCCTCCATGAATAATATCAGTTATTACCGCCTGCTCAAATTCAATATTGACAAAGCCAGCTTGTGCAATGCCATTTACACGGCCATATTGTTGCGTGCCTCCCGGGTATAGTTTATCTTGATAAGCATGGTAAAATTCATGCTCCAATATATCAACCCGGCTTGCGGCATAGTTTGTACTAAAGCTTATGCTATTTTGTCCGGGATGGTATTGTGCATTGCCACTTACATTTTCTATACAAAATTTAAACTGCGTACTGCTGGTTTTAAAATAAGTACTTAAATATTTGGTGGCGCAGTTATAGGTATTATATTCATTTAAAGTATTGTTTATAGTCTGCATCTGTTGATCAGATAAGCCATCACAAAATTGTTTGGCTAGAACATTAATACTATCCTGTACTGTTGGACTGGTATTAGCCGAACCATTACCCATTATTTCGCAAGAGTTATACAAGAATATCGAACTGTAAACTACACCGGTATTGGCATCCCATGTAGTAAAATACCAGTCTGTACACACAGAAGCGCCGGGATCTGGTTGCAATGTCATTAATATCTTTTTTTTCAGCATAGATTCATCTTCTTTTAAACTATTTAGTTTCAGATTATGCTTAAAACCACCATCTACGAATTGCCACCCATTAAGAAAAATGTGGTCAGCATTTAAAATTAATACTTTACCTGAATATTGATCATCGAGTTTCTTTAAATTCTGATCTCCATGATAAATGGCTATAATATTATTTAAATTCTCTGGAACATTGGAATTAACAAATTCTATTAATTTTGCAGAATATATACCTGCAGAATCCATTATTACCAAACGGGAAATTATCCTATTTGTATCAGCATTTAATTTGTAGTTTGATGGGAGAAAAATATAAGTTAAATTATTTTTCGAAATTGATACAGCTTTTTGCCAATTAGGAGTATAATTTTTATGGGCTGTAGAAAACCAACTCTTTGCTTCGGCAATTATTTCATAGGTACTTGACCGTTTAGTTTTGTCTTTTTTACAGCAATATAAAAATAATGCAAAAACTGCAGCAGTAAAAAGAAGAGAGCGTTTAAATTTCATGAAATGTTTATTTAAATAAACATGTAAAATTTTATATGTTCAAAATTATACATTTAAGTAATTCATGAAAGAATCGTAACGCTCCTGCGACCCATCATCAATCTGTGTGTTATTGTATACTTCTTTCACCAGATAATCATACCTTTCGAAAGAAGCTACCAATGAAGTAATTTCTGTTTTATTTACTTTGAGCGTTACTTCTAAACGTGTAGAATCTTCGAAAGAGTTTACATAAGAAGAGAGTACCTGGGCATTATCGGCCTCAACAATCTGGGCAATGTGCGCAAGTGAATTATCGCGGTTGCTGATTTCCAGAACAATAATTCCACCGGGTTCGTTTACGGCATATTGTTCTGCTACGGAATTAACCATATTATTGATGGAAATTAAACCTAAGTAATTTTTCTGCTGATCAAGCACAGGAACAGCGGTAAGTTTTAACTGGCTCAATAACCTGATTACATCATAAGTATGTGCATTGTTCAACACAAAAACATTAAGTGTATTTACGGCAGCATCGCTTAAAAGGGTATCGTGGTCAGGAATGTTCAATAAATCATCTTCCGCAACTAAACCCAACAAAGTAACCTCGTTAACAACAGGCAAATGCTTTAATTTAAAATCGTTCATACGATCTAAAGCTTTTTGCACCGTGTCAGCGGTTTTCAATGATGGAATTGCATCTGATATGATTTCTGCAGCAAACATTATTTCAATAATATTCTATCTAAAAATTTATCTAAAAAGGTATTAAATTCTTCGGGATGTTCCATCATAGGTGCGTGCCCGCATTTATCTACCCAATTCAGTTCGGAATTTGGCAACAACTGGTGAAATTCTTCTGCCACTTCTGGTGGAGTAACTTTATCGTTCTTTCCCCAGATCAGTGATACCGGGATGGTAATTTTCGACAGTTCTTTGGACATATTGTGTCGGATTGCCGATTTAGCCATGGTTAAAATCCTGATTACCCTAGACCTATCGTTAACGGTTTTAAATACGTCGTCAACAAGTTCTTTGGTTGCCGTTGCAGGATCGTAAAAAGTAAATTCAACTTTTTCTTTAATATAATCGTAACTCTCCCTGCGTGGAAAAGAACCACCAAAAGCATTTTCATATAAGCCCGAACTTCCGGTGAGTACCAGGGCTTTAACAAACTCCTGATGCGCAACGGTGAATACCAGGCCTACATGGCCGCCAAGCGAGTTACCTACAAGTACCACCTGGTTTAAATTTTTATATTTTAAAAAACGGTGAAGGTACCTTGACAGGGCCTTTACACCAAGGGTTAAAATCGGTAAATCGTAAATGGGTAAAATCGGGATAATTACACGATATCGATCTTTAAAGTGTTCGATAACGAGTTCCCAGTTGCTTAGTTCGCCCATAAGGCCATGCAGCAATACCAGTGTCTCGCCTGTTCCAGCTTCGATGTATTTAAATCCGTCTTCTTCTATTATCGGGTAAGTCATATATATTCTAGATGGTATTGTGCTACTAAGTTAGTAGAGTAAAATTAAATTTATGCATTTCTATGCCATTTTTCTGAAATAAAATCGAAAACGGTATAAAAACGTCAATTGTATTGCTTAGAGCGGTAAGCGACAGGTGTTAAATTGCCTTTAACCTTTCCGCCCTCTACCTTTTACCTTGTTTAGGCCAGTTTTTCTTTCACAATCTCGGCAATTAATTTACCATCGGCTTTACCAGCCAGTTCCTTATTTGCCAGGCCCACAACCTTCCCCATATCCTTAACCGATGTAGCGCCAGATTGTTTGATTACGGTTTCGATAATTGCGGCAACCTCCGCCCTATCCAACTGTTTAGGCAGGAATCTGCTAATGACTACGATCTCCTCTTCTTCAACCTGGTATAAATCTTCGCGGTTTTGCTGTTTGTAAATATCAGCAGATTCGCGACGTTGTTTAATCAGTTTCTGAAGGATTTTGATTTCAGTTTCTTCTGTAATTTCTTCAGCTGAGCCTTTTTCTGTTTTAGCCAAAAGTAAAGCGGCTTTAATTGCCCTTAAACCTCTTAATGTTGCCTGGTCTTTAGCCAACATGGCTGTTTTCATTTCCTGATTTATAGTATCTGATATCATTTTTTTATTGGTTAATTTGTTAATCGTTGAAAGCAGTTAATTGTACTGGTTGATGGTTTATAGTTAAATGGTTGATGGCCAAAATGTTTAATTATTATGAGTTAATCAACAGTTAACCAGTTTATACAATTTAAACAATTAACCTTTGTTCACTATAGTAGCTGTTGCCTGTGCGGTTGGCATAATCAGCATATCATTAACATTTACATGTTTTGGCCTGCTCACTACGTACCAGATGGCATCGGCGATATCATCAGCAATTAAAGGTTCGAAATTTTCGTACACCTTTTTTGCACGTTCTTCGTCGCCTTTAAAACGCACCACCGAAAATTCTGTTTCTACCATACCTGGATTAATTGCGGTAACTTTTATTCCGTGTGACAATAAATCAATACGCATACCCTTTGTTAAAGCATCAACAGCATGTTTACTGGCACAATATACGTTTCCATTTGGATAAACTTCTTTACCTGCAATAGAACCGATGTTGATGATATGACCTGATTTGTTTGGGATCATCCAATTGGAAACAATTTTGGTTACATAAAGCAAACCTTTTACATTGGTATCGATCATGGTATCCCAATCGTTTGTATCTCCTTTATCAATTGGATCTAAACCCTGACTTAAACCAGCGTTGTTGATTAACACATCTACCTTTTTCCACTCTGCAGGCAAAATTGCTAAAGCGGAAGTAAGGCTATCTTTATCACGTACATCGGCAATAACCTGTTTTATGGTGATGGCATATTTATCTGCAAGGTGGTGGGCAATTTTAGCCAAACGGTCTTCCCTACGGGCCAATAACACTAAATTATAACCTTGTTGGGCAAATGTATGTGCACAGGCTTCGCCAATACCAGAAGTTGCACCTGTAATTAATGCGATTTTAGACATGTTTATGAATTTTAAGTCGTGGTAAACCAAAGCTAACACCTTTTAAAGTGTACCTACATCAACAAAGGTAAGTTTTTTTGGATTGTAAGCTTATTGAAAAATTAAACTGAATGTTAATTGACGTAATTTCAACTTATCTATCGGATTAGCATAAACGGTATCGTCATGCTGGAGCAGATCACCTTTAGAATATGACAGCTTAATTTCGGGTGACATTTTAAAATATTCGAAATAAATATCAAAGCCGATCCCCGTTTCGTAAGACAGGTAATTACGCTGATTTTTTAAAAATTTATTTACCGGACTTTCACCTTCATCGAAGGTTTTCTTCTTTGAGGCAATGTCAATAGAGTATTTTGCGCCACCAAGCCAATAAGCCCTGAAATTGTTCAACCTGTTAGATTTTACCTTTATCCCTAAAGGAAATTCGAACATGGTAGCCTGCACTTTCCGCTCAACCAGCGATTGAAAATTTTTGGTCTGCCCGTTACCCAAATCAATTGACGCCATTGGCTCATATTCGTAACTGACTACCCTATCACTAAATATAAGTGAAGGAGTTGCACGGATATCAAAGTTATCTGATATCATCCTGTTCATTACAAAGCCCAGTCCAAAGCCCTGTGATGGAGTGCTGTAAATTGCGTTTAACCTTGAAGTTACGGGAATGCCTGAGTTGGGATCATAAGAAACACCTAACGAATTTGGCACCTCGTAAAAAGGTTCACGCCAGTTCTGTTTTTTAAGGATTTTATATTCAGCAGAGATGTATTGAAAATTAAAACCAAAACTCCAGTCTTCATCATCTATGCCACCGCCCCAGTTTTGGGCAAAAGCAGTTGTAGATGCAGCGAAGAGTGAAAGAATGAGGCTTAATTTTTTGATCATTTGGTCCCTACGTATATCGAACTTATTCCAAACGTTAAAATTCTTTGTTTGGTACTTTTGAAACCTATTTTTTCCATCAGGCCAGTAAAATCTTCTCCATCAGGGAAAGCCGCAACCGATTCTGGCAGATAGGTATAAGCCCTATGGTCTTTAGAAAACAGTTTCCCAAAGAAAGGTGTTACCTGTTTAAAATAGAAGCTATATAGTTGTTTTACCGGAAATACCTTTGGTTTAGAAAACTCTAATATTACCATTTTACCATTTGGTTTTAGCACGCGGTACATATCGGTTAAACCTTTTTCGAGGTTTTCGAAATTACGTACACCATAAGCACAGGTAATGGCATCAAAAGTATCATCCTCGAAATGCAAACCTTCCGAATCGCCCACCTGAACGGTAAAACTTTCGTTCAAGTTACGCTCATTGATCTTCTTTTTGGCTACATCAAGCATGCCCTCAGAAATATCTACACCGATTACCTTTTCTGGATGAAGTTTTTTTATGGCTTCAAAAGCAAAATCGCCTGTTCCTGTAGCTACATCAAGCATAATCCGGGGTTGGATGGAAACCAGTTCTTTAATCGCTTTCTTACGCCACAATACATCGATGCCTAAAGAAAGGAAATGATTTAAAAAATCGTAGGTGCCCGAAATGTTATTAAACATGGTTGCAACCTGCTCTTTTTTAGTTGCATCTTCTACTTGGTATGGAGTGATATTCTGATTCATGATATGAGGCAAAGATAGATAAAAGAGTTTGCAGTTGGGAGTTTTGAGTTTGCAGTTTAGCGATCGTCTTAAACTTTACGAATCGCTGACGACGGTAGGTTTTCAACTCCAAACGCCCAACTCTCAACTCAAAACTAATTCTTACCTTTGTGCTATGATTATCAAAACGGCAACATTTGTTTGCAGCAACACCCAAATCTCGGCCCTGCCGGCGCCATTAATGCCCGAATATGCATTTATTGGCCGCTCTAACGTGGGTAAATCTTCCCTGATCAATATGTTAGTTAATCAGCATGGATTGGCTAAAACTTCTCAGCGACCAGGAAAAACCCAGTTAATTAATCACTTTCTGATTAATGAGAAATGGTACATTGTCGATTTACCCGGTTATGGTTATGCCAAGGTTTCGAAAACAAGCAGAGAAAAATGGGAAAAATTTATCCGCGCTTACATTACCAAAAGAGAAAGCTTACAGTGCGTTTTCGTTTTAATTGATAGCCGTTTAGAGCCACAGGGAATCGACATTGAATTTTGCTACTGGTTAGGCGAAAAACAGATTCCGTTTTCATTAATTTTTACCAAAGCCGATAAACAAGGGATGACCACCACCCAGAAAAATGTTGCGGCCTTTAAGAAAAAATTAGGAGAGTTTTTTGAAGAGATCCCGGCTACCTTTATTACTTCTGCCGAAAAGGGCAACGGAAAAGACGAGGTTTTAAATTTCATCTATGAAGTGAATAAAGATTTCGTAGTGCCGACAGATTATAAAAAGTTTTAGGTGGTTTATTAGTTCATCAGTCAATGGTTCATAGTCCATGGCCCACAAGCGATTGCTTAAAGTTGATAGTTCATGGTTTAGTTGTTGATACATAAATTAATTTTAAGACTGTTTTTTCTTTGAACTATTAAACTATGAACGATCAAACCATTGACCCAACTAACATAATTAACCAGTTAACCGATTTGTACAGTTAACCTTTCTAATAAATGAAAAAATACTTTTCACTCGTATTATTCGCTCACTCTGTTTTTGCGCTTCCATTTGCCATGATTGGCTTCTTTTTAGGTGTAACGACTACCGAAAATCCATTTTCTTGGTATAAACTGATTTTGGTTTTGCTATGTATGGTTTTTGCCCGTAACTCTGCTATGGCCTTCAACCGTTATCTGGATCGGAATATTGATGCTAAAAATCCGCGCACTAAGATGCGTGACATTCCTGCTGGTAAAGTTTCGGCTAATGAAGCCCTGATTTTCGTCATTGCCAACTGTGTGTTTTTCGCCATTACCACTTATTTTATTAATCCGCTTTGCTTCTATTTATCACCAGTTGCATTGTTTGTAGTTTTATTTTACAGTTACACCAAAAGATTTACCGCACTATGCCATTTGGTATTAGGCTTAGGACTTGCCTTAGCTCCAATTGGCGCCTATATTGCTGTAACCGGACATTTTGCCTTGGTTCCTGTGCTTTATTCGTTAACTGTACTTTTCTGGGTAAGTGGATTTGACATTATTTATGCTTTACAGGATGAAGAATTTGACCGCGAAGAGAATTTACACTCCATTCCATCTGCACTTGGCATTAAAAATGCTTTAAATGTTTCGGTGCTGCTACATGTGTTATCTGCTACCTGTGTAATTTTACCAGTGTTTTTCACATCTTTCAGCTGGGTTTATTACGTAGGTATTGTGTTTTTCTGTTCGATGTTGATTTATCAGCACTTACTGGTTAAACCAAACGATATCAGCAAAGTAAACAGGGCCTTTCAAACCTTAAACGGTTATGCATCGGTGGTATTTGCCGTATGCTTTTTAATTGATGCGTATTTGAGACATAAATAATAAATGAGAGAATGAGTGAGTTTTGAATGAGAGAATGGCAAACATTCACTCAATCATTCATTCTCAAATTCAATAATTACAAAAATGATAACAAAGAAACCCAGAACATATATCCCACAGGAATTAACCATTACCTGGGAAAATTTAGAACCCCTTTTTACTGAATTACAGCACCGTGAAATAAAAAATGCTGCTGAACTGGAGCAATGGTTAAAAGACCGTTCCGAGCTGGAGGCTGCTCTGGAAGAAGATTTTGCCTGGAGATACATTAAAATGAGCTGCGATACGGCTAATGAAGAACTGGTTAAGAAGTTTCAATATTTTGCTACAGAAATAGAACCGAAAATTTCTCCACTTGGCAACGAACTGAATAAAAAGTTTGTGGAAAGTCCGTTTATGGAGGATCTTGACAAAGAAAAATATTTCGTTTACAGTCGTGCAATAAAAAAAGCCCTCGAGCTTTACCGCGATGAAAACATTGAACTGTTCACCGAGTTGCAGGTAAAACAACAGAAATATCAAGGTACTACCGGAGCGATGAGTGTGCAGATTAACGGACAGGAATATACTTTAGAGCAGGCATCTATCTTTATTAAAGATTTAAATCGCGAGGTACGCGAAAATGCCTGGAAAACCATCCAGCAACGTCGTTTAATTGACAAAGATGACTTGAACATCCTTTTTGATGAACTGATTAAACTACGTAACCAGGTTGCATTAAATGCAGGTTTCGAAAACTACCGCGATTATATGTTTCAGGCTTTGGGCCGTTTCGATTATACGCCGCAGGATTGTTATGATTTTGCCAATGCAATTGAAAAAGAAATTGTTCCGATATTAAAAGAACAGGCCGAAAAACGCCGCGAATCTTTAGGTTTAGAAGTGTTAAAACCTTGGGATTTAGAAGTAAGCGTAAGTGGTAAGCCAGCTTTAAAACCGTTTAACAATGGCGAAGAACTGATTGATAAAAGTATTGCCTGTTTTAATGCCATTGATGAAAAATTAGGGGCAAAACTGGCTACCATGAAAGCTAACAACCTATTTGATGTAGAAAGCAGAAAAGGAAAGGCACCAGGTGGTTACAATTATCCTTTGGCCGAAACCGGAGCACCATTTATATTTATGAACTCGGCAAACTCGCTCCGCGATTTAACTACAATGGTTCATGAAGGTGGTCATGCTATACACACCTTTTTAACGGCTAATTTAGAGCTGAACGATTTTAAACATTGCCCGTCTGAAGTAGCTGAGCTTGCTTCAATGAGCATGGAGTTAATCTCTATGGATAACTGGGATGTTTATTTCGACAATGAAGAAGATTTAAATCGCGCCAAAAAAGAACAATTGGCAGATGTGTTAAAAACATTGCCTTGGGTTGCGGTAATCGATCAGTTTCAGCACTGGATTTACACCAACCCTAACCACACCGCTGCCGACCGCGAAGAAACTTTTAAACAGATTTATAACCGTTTTGGAGCTGGTTTTGCCGATTGGATAGATTTAGAACAGCAATTTGGCAACGGATGGCAGAAACAACTTCATTTATTCGAAGTTCCGTTTTACTATATCGAGTATGCAATTGCGCAATTAGGTGCTATTGCCGTTTGGAAAAACTATAAAGAAAATCCAGAAAAAGCGCTGGAACAGTATCTCGCAGCACTTTCTTTAGGCTACACTAAGCCAATGAACGAAATATATGAAACTGCGGGGATCAAATTTGATTTCAGTGCTGAATATGTAAAAGAACTGGCAGGTTTTGTGAAATCGGAATTGGAGAAATTGGGTTAAGGAAAGGTAGAAGGTGGAGGGCTGGAAGGTTTTCACCTCGTTTTACATCATACGGGTCGTGGCGTTTCGCCACGACTTTTTTGTTTTTATGAACCACAGATAAAAAGGATGAACACAGATTAATACTAGTTCTGGTCTTAGCGTCCCGCTAAGACCCCGTATTTTTCTGCCACGGAAACGCAGAGAACACGGAAACTTTAGATACGCTTCGACTCCGCTCAGCGTAACCAATCGAGTGGGATTCAACTAAAGCGATCGCTATTGTACTAAACTCTGAACTTTGGAAAAGACCAATGAACAAATGACCAATGAACCATTGATTTTTCTGCCACGGAAACACAGAGAACACGGAAACTTTAGATACGCTTCGACTCCGCTCAGCGTAACCAATCGAGTGGGATTCAACTAAAGCGATCGCTATTATACTAAACTCTGAACTTTGGAAAAGACCAATGAACAAATGACCAATGAACCATTGATTTTTCTGCAACGGAAACACAGAGAACACAGAAACTTTAAATACGCTTCGACTCCGCTCAGCGCGACCAATTGAGTGGGATTCAACTAAAGCGATCGCTATTGTATTAAACTCTGAACTTTGGAAAAGACCAATGAACAAATGGCCAATGAACCATTGAACCAACTGTAAAAAAATGTTAATTGGGTTAAACATTGTTAAAAACCACTGCTTAATGCACCTAATGATTTAGTTTCGTTTTAATTCCTAATCAGATAAAAGGAAAACTAATCATCAGATCCTTAATTAACAATGAAAATATTCGCTCCATATTTTATGCTCTCTCTATTATTTTGGAATACCGTTTCTGCACAGCATACAAAAATCCGCATTACAGGTATGGTGGTTACCAAAAACGGAATTAAGGTTTTAGCTAACCTTAAATTCACCAGCCTGAAAGATACCTCGTTTGTTAAAATAGTTAGCACCGATAAAGAAGGCAATTATGTATTGGAAGGCTTTCCGCAAGGTAAGTTCAAGGTCTTGGTTAATGCAGTGGGTTATAAAATGGTTGAAGAAACTTTTCAGTCATTTGCAGGCAAAACCAATATGGATTTAAGTTTTAACCTCGAAGCTGAGGTAAAAGAACTCGAAAGCGTTGTGGTTGCTGGTCGTAAAGCATTAATTGAAAGGCATAACGATAAAACGGTAATGAATGTAGAAAACAGCATTGTTGCAACCGGCAATACAGCGCTCGAAATCCTTGCTAAAATGCCAGGCGTATCCGTTAATCAGGATGGGATCATTAGTATAAAAGGAAAATCAGGCGTAAATGTGCTGATTGATGGAAAATCGACATATTTATCAGCAGAACAACTGGCTACAAGGCTGCGATCGTTAAGCAGTAATGAAATTAAAACGATTGAACTGATGACCAACCCATCTTCCAGATATGATGCCGAAGGGAATGCAGGGATACTCAATATCAAGTTAAAAAAGAATACCAGTTACGGCACAAATGGAAGTATAGATCTGGGCTTTGGATACGGAAAAAACGCGAAAAGCGATGCCGGGATCTCCATCAACCACCGGGATAAAAATGTTAATATTTTTGGCAGTTTTGCAAATAATAACAATAAAGCAAACGAAGACCTCGATATTTTAAGGATAGCAAAAGGCGCTGATCAGGATACTTATTTCCATCAATATAACACACAAATCAGATCTACACACAACAACAATTACAAAGCGGGCATCGATTATTTCATTAATGAGAAAAATACTTTGGGTTTCTTAACTACAGGTTATTTTAATAATGGCCACGACTTATCAAACGGAGGTACGGCTATCGGGCAAAATTTCACGAAAGTCGATTCTTCGATCATTGCCGATAATCCTGCAAAAAACAAATACCGCAACCAGGCCTATAATCTTAATTATAAGAGTGTTTTGGATACGCTCGGCCAGGAATTTTCTATCGATTTAGATTATGCAAAATACCACAGTGAAGAAAATACCCTTTACCAAAACTTCTTTTTTGATCAAAACGGTTCAAACTATAAATCGCCCGCCATTTTCAGGAATGCCACACCTTCATTTATCAAAATTAAGGCTGCAAAAATTGATTATACATTCCCTTTAAACGCTACCACAAAATTAGATTTAGGGTTAAAAAGCAGCTGGGTAAGTACAGATAACGATTTTCAATTCGAAAACCTTATTGGAACAGATTGGAAGAACGACGTAAACAGAAGTAACCATTTTATTTACGACGAAAATATCAACGCAGCATATACGACATTAAAACACGAATTTAAATCAACCAGTGTTGAAATTGGTTTAAGAATGGAGCAGACCAACTCAAAAGGCAATTCTATTAATGATAATAAGATTGTGAAACGCAGTTATTTTGATTTTTTCCCAAGTTTTAGCGTCAATCAAACCTTAAATCCGAATCATGAAATCGGTTTTTCATATAGCAGAAGAATTGATCGCCCCGATTATAAATCGCTTAATCCATTTGTATATTTTGTTGATCTCTATACTTTTAGCCAGGGCAACCCTTTTCTTAATCCACAGTACACCAATGCTTTTCAGCTTTCTTATAATTATAAAAAGACATTGAATATTTCGCTGGGTTACAGCATTACCAATAACCTTATTATCGATGTGTTATTACCCGAAAACGAGAAGAAAACACTTTACCAGACCGTCAAAAACCTGGATAAACAATATGCTTATGATTTAACGATCGGCTACCCTACTACGATTACAAAATTCTGGAGCATGGACAATACGCTTACCAGTACCTACAATCAGATCAAAACATCAAACTTAGAAAATGGTGGCTACGACAGAAAGAAAGTGAATTTCATGATTAACAGCAATCATACTTTTACCCTTAGTCCAACAACTGCGGCAGAACTTTCGGGCGAGTATGCATCATCACAGATTTATGGTACTTATGCCATTAAACCTTATTATGGTATTGACTTTGGACTTAAAAAATCATTCTTTAATAAAAAGCTCAATGTTAAGCTTGCTGCCAATGATGTACTTAACTCCAGAAAGGCAAGAATAAGCAGTGCACTTTCCGGCTTAGATTATAACCTCACCCAAAAACAGGAAACGAGGGTTTACCGCCTTAGTTTAAATTACATTTTTGGCAGTAGCAGAGTTAAGGGTACACGCGAGCGGAAAACCAGTGTAACTGATGAAGAAGGCCGGATTAAATAGTATTATGCTTCGTTTTTTTGCGTGATTCTTGAAATGACAAACATCACTAAAACCGATAAAAGGATCATAACCAAATAACTATAGCTCAGGTTACGTTCGTCTTTTGCCGGAATCAGGTTTACGACACCATAGCTTAAAAAAGAAACAATTACATAAGTAAAACCGCCAGTTAAGCCGCCTGCAATCCCTGCATTTTTAGGGAATTTACTTAAACAGAAAGTAAAGTAGTTGTTAAAGGTATAGCCTGCACCAACATGGATAATAAAAGCAAAGAAAATTAACGACCACAGGTTAGAAACGAAATTCAAACTTACGATCATTAACACTACAAAAACAACCTGTAATAACGAATTGATCATTAACCTTTCAAAGAATGGCCTGTTAATAGTTGCCTTACCAATAAAGCCACCAACCATCCAGGCGAAACCTAAAAACAGGGAGCTGTAACCAGCAACAACCGGAGAAAAATTCAAATGATGCTCAATGATAAACGGTCCTGTCATGTTGTAAACCATCACCATACAATAGGCCAAACCCAACATTACAATACCTAAGGTAAAACTGGTAGTCTTGATCATTTCGGCATAAATACCCGTAATTTTTTTCAATTGGAAATCGGTAAAAGTCCTTAAGGTTTCTCCACTGAATATCATCTCCAATACTGCAAAGACAAGCGCAAATCCGGCCAAAAAATAAAAGTTAGATTCCCAACCAAAAGCAGTTTGAAGATAACCGCCTATAAACGGTGCAACAATTGGTCCCGTACTCCAGATGATGGAAAACAAACTCAGGTAATGCTTTAACTGATCACCTTCAAAAAGATCAACAAAGTATGCCCTTTTTGCTACTACAATTGCCCCTACTGTTACGCCATGGATAACACGCATGAAATAAATAAGGTAAATGTTATGGGTTGTGGCAATAACAATACTGGCTACAGCAAAAATCAATAATGCATAGAGGGAAATTTTATACCTGCCAAAACTATCGAGCACGCTGCCAATAAAAAGCTGCGAAACCCCATAGCTGATCAAAAAAATACTTAACGTAAGTTGAACCTGAACATTGCTTACCTGTATTGCACCTGCCATATCGGGTAAAGAAGGAATATAAATATCAGTGGCAAAACCTGAAATGGGAAGTAAAGCAAAAGCCAGTAAAGTAGCAATGCCCTGATTATGCGCTTTAATATATTTTATTGGTGCCGTATTTACATTCATCATGATACTCTTATTACATTATATTCTAATCAAATAAGATTAAATGCCATTGCATTCCCTTTATTGATCAAACAGCGGCAAAAATATAACTTTTAAAAAGCCTAAAGTTATGCGAATCAAATAAAGGCTTATTCAAGCCAAATAATTGAAGATTTTGACTTAAAATCAATAATTATCTATTTTTTAAACACCCTGTACTCCTCAAATCGTCTGTAATGAAAATTATATGCGGCTTTAAACGTTTTTAGCCAAACTTTTTATAAGTTTGAAGAAACAATCAAACAAAAGATGTTCGAAAAGCTATTCAGAAAGAAATCCATTTCCAAGATATTACAAGATGCAGCAAAAGGCTATGGCGACCATGAAAATACGTTACATAAAACACTAGGTGTTCGCGACTTAACAGCTTTTGGGATTGCAGCAATTATTGGTGCTGGTATTTTTAGTACGATTGGTAAAGCAAGTGCCGATGGCGGTCCGGCAGTAATCTTTTTGTTTATTTTTACAGCCGTTGCCTGTAGTTTTGCAGCCTTTGCTTATGCAGAATTTGCCTCAATGGTTCCCGTTTCAGGCAGTGCATATACTTATTCTTATGTTGCTTTCGGCGAACTGGTTGCCTGGATTATCGGCTGGTCGCTCATTATGGAATATTCCATTGGAAACATCACTGTTGCCATATCCTGGTCTGATTACTTTACGGGACTACTCTCCACCATAAAAATACCTTTCCTCGGCATAGATGGCATCCATGTACCCGACTGGATGACAATGGATTACCTGAGCGCCTATAACGGACATAAACACGCTGAAGCACTTTTGGCTGCAGGTAAAAACTTAGCAGCTTTAGATCCCGCTACTGCACTGGCTAATAATGCATGGCTTACTGCGCCAAAAATAGGCGATTTTCACCTTGTGGCAGACATTCCGGCTCTCGGTATTATCATTTTAATTACCTGGTTAATTTACCGCGGAATGAAAGAAAGCCGCAATGCAAGCAATGCCATGGTTGTAGTTAAATTAGCTGTAATTCTTTTGGTATTAGCTGTGGGTATATTTTATGTTGATACTAAAAACTGGGATCCATTTGCGCCGAATGGCGTTGCTGGTGTGTTAAAAGGAGTATCTGCGGTATTTTTTGCTTACATCGGTTTCGATGCTATTTCTACCACGGCTGAAGAGTGTAAAAATCCTCAGCGTGATCTGCCGCGTGGTATGATGTGGGCAATCATCATCTGTACTATCCTGTATGTTGCCATTGCACTGGTTTTAACAGGTATTGTTAAATCTGACACTTTAGCTGTTGGCGATCCGTTAGCATTTGTTTTTGACCAGATTAATTTAAAATTAATGAGTGGTATTATTGCGGTAAGTGCGGTATTTGCCATGGCCAGCGTATTATTGGTTTTCCAAATGGGCCAGCCACGTATCTGGATGAGTATGAGCAGAGACGGGTTATTACCGAAATCCTTTTCGAAAATCCACCCGAAATATAAAACGCCTTCTTTTGCTACTATCGTAGTTGGTTTTGTAGTAGCTGTTCCATCACTTTTCATGAACCTTACCATTGTAACCGATCTGTGTTCTATCGGAACATTATTTGCTTTTGTTCTGGTTTGTGCTGGTGTTCTGGTATTGCAGAACAGGCCTGATGTACAGCGTGGAAAGTTTAAAATTCCTTATCTAAACAGTAAATTTATTATCCCTGTTGTTTTTATCGCAACGATAGCTTTTGCATTTACAAAATATGGGAAAGAAACAAAAGCATTCTTTTTCAATTCGCCTAAAACCATTCAAACCGTAACTTTTGTTACTTCTTTGAGTGGTGAGGAACTAAAAATCGTGAAAGAAGAAATTGTAAAAAATGCAGCTCCACAAATTATATTAACGGAAAAAGTTGATGCTGAATCTTATCTGAGTGCTTTACCTGCCGATCGTTACGAACAGTTCATCTCTGCTTCAAAAGTACCGGTAGAAAAGAAATACGAAAGTGGCTGGAGCTTGTTTAAACATAAAATTCCGATGTGGATTTTCCTGATCATCTGTGTGGTAATTACTTATTATTGCATCACTAAAAACTTATCGTTAATCCCTGTTTTGGGATTGATCAGCTGCTTATATATGATGTGCGAACTCGGTATCTCCAACTGGATCGGCTTCGGTATATGGCTGGTAGTTGGGCTTGTAGTTTATTTTGCTTATGGGTACAGGCATAGTAAACTGGCACATCCGGAGGTTTAGCTTTAGCAAATGAAGTACAATCCTTTAATACACCATCGAAGATCGATCAGGTTAAAGGGTTACGACTATTCAAAAGCAGGAGCCTATTTCATCACAATCTGCTGTGAAGATAGAATCCATAGATTTGGAAAAGTTTCAGGCAATGAAATGATCCTAAATAAATCCGGAACTATTGCTTATAATGAATGGATTAATTTAGCTGACAGATTTCCAAATTTTGAACTGGATGTTTTTCAGATCATGCCGAATCATATTCACGGCATCATTGTTTTATCAGATATTTCTTCTTCTGCTGAAGCTGTCGGGGCGACCCTTGCGGTCGCACAAGAAGAAAGCGAGTTAAATACGGCGACCGCAAGGGTCGCCCCGACGACTATCGCGAGCATTGTCGGCGCATACAAATCAATCGTTTCAAATCGCTGCCTGCAACTGTTCAAATCACACAATAAAACAATGGGAAAGCTCTGGCAAAGGAACTACTACGAGCACATCATCCGTGATGAAAGAGCATACCAGAACATCTCGAATTATATCATCAATAATCCCAGCAAATGGGACGAAGATAAATTTCATCTATAACAAAAAATCCCCTTTCTTCAAAAGAAAGAGGATCTTATTTATTTCTTCTTGATAAAGGCTAAGGCAGTAATCATCACGAGCCCCAAGCCAGATGCGATCATGTAGTTATTCGCATGATCAAGATGGTATATCTTAGCTGTGGGCCCTGCTGTAAATAGCACAATACCCAAAATCAAAAGCGCAGTTCTCATTGCTTAAACTGGTAATCTATGCAATTCAATGTCATCTGGAGTGACGAAAATCAACGGCACTTTTTCTACATCCACATAACTGCTATCCAAACCAAAACTGCGTTCTTCTGATAAACTTAATTTTTTAAGGATAAAGTAATAATCCATAATGGTACGTTCATAGAAGCTCAGTTTGGTAAACTTAGATAAGTGTTTCTCTAAAAGCACGAACCTGAAATCGCCGGCAATTTTATGCTTGTTTAACGAAGTATATTGACTGGTAATATCGATTTCGCCGTTTTTAACCAACTCTTCAACCACTTTACGATAAAGGAGGTTAACACGCTGCTCAACCCTGAAACCTAACCTAAAATCAATCCTGATCAATTTTCCTGGAATCAAGAATTCTACCTTGTAATCTAAAGTATAAGGCTCGTCCATCACATCAACGTGAACTAACCAGTACACATCAGCCCGCTTTGGTTCTTTTTGGATTATGGAATAAATAATTTTCGATTCTATTTCAGTTTTAAAGTTTGCACTGGTTAAATACACCAATTGAGAAGAATATTTTGGAACCGATTCATCATTACTTAATTCGCTTAAAATCTCATAATAATCTTCAATTTCTACGTATTTTACAAACCTGTTTTTAATCTTACGGGCAATAAACCAGCTCCACATTACTGTAAATAATGCCGAACCGATCAACACAGTTAACCAACCACCATCCGAAAACTTGTGCAGGTTACTGAAAAGGAAAGTACCTTCTATAATTACATATACCGAAATAAAAATGGCAATCAGGTATTTTGGGAAACGTTTGCTCCTCAAATAAACGCTCACCAAAATTGTGGTCATCAACATCGCGATGGTAATAGAAAGACCATAGGCCGCATCCATTTTAGAAGATTCTTTCCAAAAGAATACAATACTACAACAGCCCAGCCAAAGCATCCAATTGATAGAAGGCACATAAAGCTGCCCCTTTTGAACAGATGGATAAACAATTTTGATTTTTGGCCAAAGGTTTAAACGTACTGCTTCTGATATTAAAGTAAATGAACCACTAATTAAGGCCTGACTGGCAATAACCGCAGCCATGGTGGCTAAAATTACCATCGGCACCTGGAAATGGCTCGAAATAATCTGAAAGAAGGGATTCATTTTAGAACTCGGAATAAAAGTACCTTCGTTCTGTAAAATCCAAACACCCTGACCTAAGTAATTCAAAATCAAGGTTATTTTCACAAAAATCCAGCTGATCCGAATATTATTCCTTCCGCAGTGACCTAAATCAGAATATAAGGCCTCTGCCCCGGTGGTACAAAGAAAAACACCACCCAAAATAATAAAAGCCTTGCTGTTGGTAGCCAATAAGTGTATGGCATAATATGGATTAAGCGCCTTTAATATGCTAAGGTCTTTAACAATAAATAAAAGTCCTGCGATGCCCAGAACGGTAAACCAGACAAACATTACCGGTCCGAAAAGCTTCCCAACCAGATTGGTTCCAAATTGCTGGATAATGAAAAGCACGGTTAAAATGGCAATTACTACCGGAACTACGGGCACATCGAATTTACTGGTTAAGCCTTCAATGGCTGATGTTACGGTTATACTCGGAGTAATTACCCCATCGGCCAGTAGCGCACAGCCCCCAACCACAGCAGGTATAATCAACCATTTTGCCTTTTTCCTTACTAAAGAGAATAATGAAAAAATCCCACCCTCTCCCTTGTTATCGGCCCTTAGCGTTATAATAACGTATTTAATGGTAGTTTGTAAGGTTAATGTCCAGATGATGCAGGAAAGAACTCCAAGAACAACCTCAGTAGTAATCCCATTTGGAGCTGACATGGTTATTTTTTCTACACCATGGATCATCTCTTTCTTTAACCCCAAAATGCTGGTAAAAATTGCGTTGAGTGTGTATAAAGGTGATGTACCAATGTCACCGAACACAATTCCTAAACTAATTAGAACACCGCCGGCGGTTAACGCGTTGACATTTTTATGATTTGACACTTCGTTGATATTTTTAGTGCGGCAAAAGTAAACTAACTATAACAATTTAACAACCAAATTATTGTGTATTTTTAACACTATGAAAATAAATTTTTATTGTTAAATTGTGTTAAATTATGGCTTTTAAACAAAATGTTTAATTTCTTTGTTTTAAATTAATACATTTGCTATACCAATTTGATGAAACTCTACGCTAAGATAACGTTACTCACAAAAATAGCATGCACATTGTGCATCGCATTGCTGTGCAGCGTAAATTCTTCGGCGCAACAGGCTGATAGTATCCACATTAGCTTAAAAAACAGAACTAAAAAAGTAGGCAGAATTCCTGAAATTAAAGCAAATATCACGCCTTATAAACCGCTTTACATGTCTATTGGAGGTTCAGGAATGTTCAATACTTATTCAACAACCCCAAAAAATGCAACGGTTGTAGCCAAGGATAAATTGTTGACGATTGTAAAAATATATCCAAATCCGGTAGAAGAGCAGCTTAATATTATACTTTCTATTGGAAAAGATGGCACTCAGACTACTATTAAAATCATCGATTTATTAGGTAATGAGGTGGCAACACTTGCCAACGAACGCTTAAATGCCGGCGAACAGACCAAAACCTTCAACATTCCGAACAGAATAAACCCTGGGATATACTTTTTAAGGGTAATTGCAGGGTCAGAAAGCCAGGTAAAACGCATCTCAGTTTTATAACACCATTTTCTTTTCTATTTTTGATTGATGCGGGGTTAATGCTCCGTCTATTTTCTCATATATTATATTTTTAAGAATGAAGATCATCGCCATTGGCAGAAACTATGCCGAACACGCAAAAGAACTCAACAATCCGGTTCCAACTACCCCGGTAATTTTCCTGAAACCTGATACCGCAGTTTTAAAAGACAATAAACCATTTTACCTGCCCGATTTTTCTGATGATGTGCATTACGAACTTGAGGTGGTTTTAAAAATCTGTAAGGAAGGAAAACACATTGCCGAAAAGTTTGCGGCCAATTATTATGATGAAGTGGGTTTGGGTATCGATTTTACCGCCCGCGATATTCAGACGAAACATAAAGAAAAAGGATTGCCCTGGGAGCTGGCCAAAGCATTTGATAACTCGGCACCCATCAGTATTTTTCTTCCAAAAAGCGATTTCGAAGATCTTTATAACTTAAATTTCGAATTAAAAGTAAATGGAGAAAGCCGTCAGGTTGGTCATACTAAAGATTTATTATTCTCGTTCGAGAAGATAATCAGCTTTGTTTCTCAGTATATCACCTTAAAAAAAGGAGATTTAATCTTCACCGGAACACCACAGGGTGTTGGCAAAACAAATCGCGGCGATAAATTAGAAGCCTGGCTGGAAGGAAAGCAACTTTTAAATTTTGATGTAAAGTAACGAATGATTAAAAACCCGATCCAGTACAAGTTAAAATTTTCCATTTCAATTTGCTTTTTAATCGCTTCAACTTTTGTTCAGGCACAACAGATTTTCAGTACGAATAAATACCCGATTACCGATTTCAGACAACCTTTAGATATCACCCCTCCTGCCCTTGCAGGTTCTTTCGGTGAGATACGCGGCAATCATTTTCACTCTGGGATCGATTTCAGAACCAATCAGCGCGAAGGTTATCCGGTATATGCAGTTGCTGACGGCTATATTTCGCGGTTAAGGGTACAGAACAGTGGTTTTGGACAAGCATTGTACATTAATCATCCAAACGGCTTTACCACAGTATATGGTCATTTACAACGTTTTGCACCAAAAATTGCAACCATTGTTAAAAACCTGGAATATGAAAAGAAATCTTTCGAGATCGACGAATTTCCCGATGCTACTTTAATACCGGTACACAAAGGTGAAATTATTGCCTGGTCTGGTAACCGAGGCAGTTCTGGAGGGCCGCATTTACATTTCGAAATCAGGGATACTAAAACGGAAGAAACCATTAATCCACAGTTTTTTGGGATTGTTATTCCGGATAATATTCCTCCGGTAATCCACGGTTTATATGCCTACCGTTTAAATGGCAAAACTTTTAACGAATCTACTCCAAAACAGGCCATTGCCATTACCGGCGCAAACGGGAGTTATAAAACTACCGCTCCAATTAGTTTAACTGGCGAAGTGGGCTTTGGCATTGTAGTAACCGATAGGCACAATGGTTTATCGGGTACAAATGGCGTATATTCCATTCAATTGGAAGTTGATGGTAAAATGGCATACACTTCTGCATTGGAACGTTTTGCTTTTGAAGATAGCAAGGCCATCAACTCACACATAGATTATCCTACCTATTTAAACACCAAAAGAAGTATCCAGAAAAGTTTTGTAGATCCGGGCAATCCATTAAAAATTTATAGCAGTTTGGTTAATAATGGCCGAATTAACTTTAATGATGGCGCCTCACATCAGCTCCGCTACATCATTACCGATTCGAAAGGAAATGCATCTATTCTGCCTTTTACTGTAAATGCAGGTTCGGCACCTATCTCAACTCCGGTTGTGCCTGCCGGAATCATTTATCCGTATAATAAGGTAAACGAATTTAATGCTGAAGATGTAAAAGTGGTTTTCCCAACGGGCACCTTGTATAGCGATTTAAATTTCACCTATAAAAAATTACCAAGACCAGCTGGCAATGCCTGGTCGGCAGTGCACCAGATTCATAATAGGTATACCCCATTACACATTGGTTTTGATATTTGGATTAAGGCTGATAATTTGCCAGAAAACCTGAGAAGCAAAGCACTGATCGTAAATTCAAACGGTTCATCGCAGGGCGGAAGCTTTGATAATGGTTATATAAAAGCTACCCCTAAAAATTTTGGCAGCTTTTATATTGCTACTGATACCATTGCACCAAGGATTTTTCCGGTCAATATCTCAGAAGGAAAAAATATGGCTGGTTTATCTAAAATCTTTTTTAAGATCAGTGATAATTTATCGGGTATAAAAAGCTTTAATGGTTACATTGATGGCAAATGGGCTTTAATGGAATTTGATACCAAAACGGCAACACTTTGGCACAGCTTTGATGAGAGAACAGCCTCTGGCAAGCATAACCTTGAACTGGTGGTAACAGATATGAAAGAAAATACGAGAAAGTATTCAGTAACCTTCATTAAATAGGCACTGGATTTTTAGGATTCAAGGGTTTTCACGATCAGGATTTAGTTAAAGCGTCTGGTTTAAACTAAAAAATGTCATCTTTTAACATATATCGAACAGTATAATAAGTTAAACTGTTTAAATTGCACATGATTAAAAATTCTATCATTAAAACATTTAAAATTCAATCATTATAATATATGGCAGAGTTAAAAGAAGGTGATCAGGCTCCAGCGATCACATCGAAAGACCAAAATGGCAGCGAAGTTTCTTTAAGCGATTACAAAGGCAAAACCGTTGTTCTTTACTTTTATCCAAAGGACGATACCCCGGGCTGCACCGCTGAGGCCTGCGATTTCAGAGATAATTACCAGGGTTTACAGGCTAAAGGCATCGTAGTGTTAGGTGTGAGTGTTGACGATGAAAAATCGCACCAGAAATTTGTAACTAAACATAACCTCCCATTTACCCTGCTGGCAGATACTGATCAGAAAATTGTAAATGATTACGGCGTTTGGGCAGAAAAAAATATGTATGGCAAAAAATATATGGGTACTGTACGCACTACATTTATTATAGATGGTGATGGAAAAATTTCGCATATCATCAAAAAAGTTGACACCAAAAACTCAACACAACAAGTACTCGATTTAATCAATAACTAATTATGATATAGCGGGTAAAATATTACCTTTGCTATGTAACAACAACCTCTTATTTTAATGAAACATACAATTAAAGAGCTAGAAGATATTGCCTCTCAGATCAGACGAGATATCGTAAGAATGGTTCACGGATGTCAATCTGGCCACCCAGGTGGTTCATTGGGTTGCGCCGATTTTTTTACCGCACTATATTTTGAAATCTTAAACCACAAGAAAGAATTCAGCATGGACGGCATTGGTGAAGATTTATTCTTCCTATCTAACGGCCACATTTCTCCAGTTTGGTACAGTACCCTTGCTCACGCAGGTTATTTCGATAAAAGTGAATTGGCAACTTTCCGTAAACTAGATTCAAGGTTACAAGGTCACCCAACCACACACGAACACTTACCGGGTATCCGTGTAGCTTCGGGCTCACTAGGTCAGGGAATGTCTGTAGCTATTGGTGCTGCCTTAACCAAAAGGTTAAATGGCGATAAATCTTACGTTTTCACCCTACACGGCGATGGAGAATTACAAGAAGGCCAAAACTGGGAAGCAGCTATGTTTGCGCCTTTCCATGAGTTAGATACTTTGATCTGCAGTGTAGATTATAACGGTCAGCAGATTGATGGTCCTACTAAAAAAGTACTTTCGCTAGATAGTCTTCAGGCTAAATTCGAAGCTTTTGGATGGCATGTAATCAATACCGATGGTAACGATATGCAGGCTATTGTTGAAGGTTTACATTATGCTAAAACTTTAACCGGAAAAGGTAAACCAATCTTAAATCTAATGAGCACGCAAATGGGTGCTGGTGTAGATTATATGATGGGTTCTCACAAATGGCATGGTACAGCACCTAACGATGAGCAATTAGCCGCAGCTTTAGCGCAATTACCAGAAACTTTAGGGGATTACTAAACTAGATCTGAGACAATAGACATGGGACTTGAGACACAAGTTGTCGCCCGATCTCACATCTAAAATCTCACATCTCATATCTAAAAACATAATGAAGAAATATACATATACAGAAAAAAAAGATACACGTTCGGGTTTTGGTGCTGGCTTACATGAGGCTGGTAAGAAAAACGAAAACGTGGTTGCCTTATGTGCCGATTTAGTTGGATCGCTAAAAATGGATGCTTTTATTAAAGATTTTCCTGAGCGTTTTACACAGGTTGGTATTGCAGAAGCAAACATGATCGGTATTGCAGCAGGTATGACTATTGGTGGTAAAATTCCTTTCACAGGTACTTTTGCCAACTTCTCTACTGGCCGTGTTTACGATCAGATCCGCCAATCAGTAGCTTATTCTAACAAAAACGTTAAAATCTGCGCATCTCATGCAGGTTTAACTTTAGGCGAAGATGGTGCAACCCACCAGATTTTAGAAGATATCGGCTTAATGAAAATGTTGCCGGGAATGGTGGTGATTAATCCTTGCGATTACAACCAAACCAAAGCCGCAACCTTAGCCATTGCAGAATACGAAGGTCCGGTTTATTTACGTTTTGGCCGTCCGGTTATTCCTGTATTCACAGATCCTGATCAGAAATTTGAGATCGGTAAAGCATGGATGGTTAACGAAGGTACAGATGTGACTATTATTGCTACCGGCCACATGGTTTGGAAAGCAATTGAAGCTGGTGAAAAATTAGCGGAACTGGGTATCGATGCTGAAATCATCAACATCCACACCATCAAACCTTTAGATGACGAAGCGATCTTAAAATCAGTTAAAAAAACCGGATGTGTAGTTACCTGTGAGGAACATAACAAATTTGGTGGTTTAGGCGAAAGCGTTGCCCGTTTGTTAACTACCGAATTGCCAACTCCACAAGAGTTTGTGGCTACAAATGATACTTTTGGCGAAAGCGGAACACCAGATCAGTTAATGGCTAAATATGGCTTAGATGCGGTGAACATTGTTGAAGCTGTACAAAAAGTAATCGGCAGAAAAAAATAGATTTGAAACATTAGATATGAGAAATTAGATGTGAGATTAGAGACACATTGTGCCTAAGCTAATCTTATGTCTAATGTCTCATATCTCAATTCTCACATCTCAAATCTACATATAATGAAACAAGTTGAAGATTCAGAAATCCTTGCCATGTTTGCTGTTGAGCGAACGCGAAATGAAGCCTTTAACCTGTTATTGAAAAAATATCAGCAAAAAATATACTGGCACATCCGCAGGCTGGTGTTAAACCACGATGATTGCGATGATCTTTTGCAGGAGGTATTTGTTAAAGTATGGAAAAACCTCGATAAATTTAGAAGTGATTCTCAACTTTATACCTGGATTTACCGCATTGCCACCAACGAATCAATCACCTTTTTAAACAAACAGAAACAGCGAAACAATACGCCGCTGGATGAAGTATCATCCGAACTTGCCGATAACCTCGTTGCTTCATCCTATTTTAATGGTGATAAGCTCGAACTGAAACTTCAAAAGGCAATCCTCACCCTCCCAGAAAAACAACGGATCATCTTTAACATGAAATATTTTGATGATATGAAATATGAAGAGATTTCGGAAGTTTTAGGCACCTCGGTTGGGGCTTTAAAAGCATCATTTCACATCGCTGCAAAAAAAATTGAAGCTTTTATTACAAATGATGAAATAGACTATTAAACCTTTTCACTTTAATTGTATCATACATCTGTGATGAACGAAAATATAGAAAATAACGATTGGATGAACGAAGCCCCTACTCTTGCGGCAATGGGAAAACGCAATCCATTCTCCGTTCCTGATGGATATTTCGAAAATTGTGATGAGGCCATTTTTTCTGCTGTCTTTTTAGATGGATTAAAACAGAAAACCAATAACAATAATTTTGAAGTTCCGCAGAATTATTTTGAAGAGTTAACCGAACGGATACAAACCCACATTGCCCTTGCAGAAATGCCTAAGGCTGAAAATACTTTTGCAGTACCCGAAAACTACTTTGATACCTTACAAAGTAGGATTACGGACAGGATTGCAGCATCAGAACCTAAAAGAGAGGCAAGGATTGTCCCTTTATGGCGACGCAACATTGTTAAATATGCAAGTGCTGCATGTTTTGTTTTAATGGCTTCATTTGGTGTATATTTTTATCAGAATGGATCAACAGCAACGGTTCAGCAAGTACAATCTGCGGAAGCAGTGAACGAGCAGCTATTATATGACATTGATGAAAGTACCATCATTGATCATTTAGAAGCTCAAAATACCACATTATCAAATGCCAAAACTACTTCTGCGTCAGATACAGAAATGGAAAACTACATCCTGAGTAATTTCTCATCAAACGACTTATCTCAGGAATTAAATAATTAATAGAGAAATGAAGAATTTACTTTTTGTCGCTTTAATGTTTTTACTACCTACTACCCTTTTGGCCCAAAGACCAAAGGCAGAAGAAATAGAATCACTTAAAATAGCTTTTTTCACCCAAAAACTGGATTTATCACCAGAAGAGGCTAAAATTTTCTGGCCGATTTATAACGATATGCAGGAAGAGCAGAATGTCCTGCGCAAAGAGCGTATGCAAAAAATGATTTCTTTCCGTAAAACAACTGAAATAGACAACTTAACCGATGCGCAAGTGCAAAGTTTAATTACCAGCGAGTTCGATTTTAAACAAAAAGATCTCAACCTGGATAAAAAATATTACAACAAACTTAAATCTTCCTTACCGATTAAGGTGGTAGGTAAGTTTTACAGAGCTCAGGAAGGTTTTAAACGGGAGCTGCTCAACAGGTTTAAAGGTGGGCAAAGGCAATAACAAAAAAGACTTACAGTTGATGTAGGTCTTTTTTGTTTTAAGGTGTTACCGACTATTTTATCGACATGGATACGTTTAGCATAATATACCTACCCAAAATGGAAGACGAATAATTTGAAGAAGATACCTCGCTAATATTCAAACTGGTGAAAGCTTTAAGATTTGCCAAATTTTTCCCTTGAATACTGTATTTAAAATTTCCTTTCGCAGGATTATATTGAAATTCTGTATCAATCAAGTTAAAATTCTGACCATTCATTCTATACATATTGTATGATGAAAAGTTAAAAAGCTGATCACTGATTTTATACCTATACTCAAATGTGTATTTGTAAGCTTTGTTTTCTGCAATTTGCTTTCCCGCACTTCTGGTTGAATTAAACTGTATTTCAGTTCCCAATCCAAAATTTACAGGTATATTAAACCCTGTATTTATTTTAAATAATGCATTCTGATTAAAAACACTATATTCATTTACCATATCTATCAATTTACCATAATAGGTTAAATAGGAAGGGCTATAGGTTGCTGTAATTGATAAGGAAAATAGCGGAAAAAACTTTTTGACAGAAAAATTTGAACTTATTGTTTTTACACCACGAAATGGTTCTTTCTGCGAATAACTTAAAGCATTTTCGAAGAAATTCGTATATAGAAACCCATATTTACTATAGCTTCCATTTACAGCGGCATTAAAATTTAAATAACTGTTAGCAAAATCATTTAAATTATAGTTTATGCCAATCGTATGCGTACTATAATTATAAAAGTTTGTTAAACCACTATTAAAACTCCTGAGATCGGTTAGGATGTAGTTTCCATAATATTCAATAGGTTGTGGATTTACGTTTTTATAATTATAACCTAGAGAAAGCTGCTGTATATCTGATAATTTATAAGAAAAGTTCAAACTTGGTTCTAAAATCATATAAGTACTATCTCTTCCCATGTTGCTCAAAAACTGCAAAGTCGATTTTAACTGTACCTGAATTTTTACAGGCTGGTTATCATACACGTATTTCCCGTTAACATAAGTCTGGTTTTGCTTAAATATATTATCGTTGATATAAGCATCGCCAATCGAAATCTGGTCATCTTGGTATCGGCCTAACAAACCTGATTGAATTTTAAAATCATTAATCTCGTTGCCAATATTTAAATACAAAAAACTGGTATTATATCTTTTTAACCCTTCGAAATCTAATTTCAGTTTAAAATTATTGTTGTTTACTTTTTGAATTAGGTTTTGGGTACCATTAAACATTGGGATGCTTTGATAAAGTGCAGAATTGGTTTCATAATCCTGCCTTACATCATCAGCCAGTATCTTTGCCGAAATTAAATAGGCAGTAGTTTGGTTAACTTTTACTGTATATTTCAGCTGTGCATTAAAATTTCGGTTTAAATCAGTTTGATTCTGCAGAACGCTGTCGCCAATTAAATTATTGTAAATTGAATATGCGGTGCTATTAAATCTTTCGGGCACTTGTTTGTAAGAGAATTTAGCCCAAAAACGGGCATTGTTTTTAACAAGATAGTCAGCGCTAAAATCAGCTTTAAAAGTCTTGCTCAGGCTTGTCCTATCATCATTATCTTCGGTATATACAGCATTTTGGCCGAAGTAGGTATTGCGCATCGCTGTTTGTCCATATAATTTATTCCACAGGTAAAATGCGCCGTAGCCTATTTTAAACCGATCCGTTAATCTTGTTATTGCGTTTACACTTCCCTGCGTGGTATTGTTAAGGGTATATGAAGTAGCGTCGAACGGATTGTAGGTGCCAACCTGATGCCGGATAATCTGATTATTGCCTATAAAAGCCCTATTCTCGTCTACCAGCTCCAAAGGATTTTGGTTCGATTCGGTGCTGAGGTTATTATGGTTGGCAAAAGCAAAAGCCTTTGTTTTATCAATAAAAGAGATGAGATTTGTAGAAATTATTCTTCTGTCGTTAGAACCCAAGCCTCCATCTGTACTACCTATTATTTTTTTCGCCTGTTTATTCTTAATTTTCAGGTTTAAAACAATATCGTCGCTATTGATAATGCCTTTAAGCAGATTGTCTTCTACATAATGCTCAAGCGCCTGCACCTCTTCAACAAATTCAGGTTTAAGATTTTTGGTGATGGCCTTGTAGCCCTCTCCTGTTAAATCATCTCCTTCCAATAATACTTTGCTTATTTTTTTACCTTTAAAAAAGATAGTACCATCCTTATTTACCTCCATACCAGGCATTTTTTTAATTACACTTTCCAGGTTACGGTCTTCAGGACTTGTAAAACGCTGAACATTATAGGAAGTGGTATCATTATTAACCTGAACAGGATTGGGCGCTTTGATGTAAATCTCATCAAGCTGCTTTTTATCTTCTGTTAGCGAGAAATTGTGTTTGAATATCGCCTGTTTTACCAGATCGGCACGGCTGATGATTAATGTATCCCTTTTGTAACCAATATAAGCAGCAATCAAAAGAAATTTATCGGATTGATCTATTTGGCCGCTAACTTTATAATCTCCTTCTTCGTCAGAAAAAACGTAAATTAAGAGGTCTTCATTTCCGAAAGTTTTAAGTTGAATTGAAGCAGAGGGAATTTTTTCATTATTTGCTTTAACAGATCCAATCAATTGGATAGTTTGGCCAAAAACTATATTATAAAAAAAAAGAGAAGCCAAAACAATGATGTACCTAATCATTAAAATTTCTCTTGTTTTTCGGGAAGAATAATAGTAACTGAACCATAAGAACCATCTTTACTCGTGTGAACAACCTTGCTCATTTTGGCATAATCAGCTATTTTTTTGTTTAATATCTGTATAAAATGTTTATGAGAAATGAATTGGTCTTTAATATATTCAGATGGGATTTGTATAATTTTATCATCAAATTTTGCTTTTAGATTTATGCCTGTTAATTCATAATCGAATTTTCCCTCATAATCATTTATTTTAACGATTAAGCCAGGCAACCCTCCGAATTTCCATGGGCCAAATTGCAATGGAATATCCTCGGTAAACCAAGCAGTATACTTTCTTCCTCTAAAATTTACTGTAGCCTTTGTACATGTATAGTTTAAGATCTTTTTGTGTTCTGACATTATCGTCCATTTGAAATTGTTTAAGGTGTCAGATATTAAAAACTCTTTAAACATGATTGATTCACCTAGGATGAGTTTTTTTGATCGTAGATCTTTATAAATAAAAGATTGTTTTTTGGATTTGATTACAGTAGTTTCATGAATTTCTGTTTCGGAGATTTTTTCTGTTGTTGAAAATTGTTTTGTAGGGACACCAAGCTCTATTGATTTCCTTCCATTAAAATAGATAATGTAGTTTACCTCATTATCACCAAATTGATTTTTTATAGTTACCTTATAATTTAATGTTCCTTTGGGCTGAGCTTGGAGAAAACCAATAAAAAGAAAAAAGAGAATTATGTTGATAATTATTTTATTCATTAGAATTTTTCTTGTTTTTCTGGCATACGTATATTTATCGTTCCGGTAATACCTTCGGGCGTGGTTTGTTCAACTCTAGATAGTCTAACGTAATCCTCAATTTTTTTCTTGTACAAAGTTCTAAATTCTTTATAAGTAAAAGCTTCATCTTTTTCATAGGCTACAGGAATGCCAATTATTTTATTTTCAAATCGTGCTTTCAAATCAATATCCGTTAATTCGTATACAAAATCAGATTTTGTATCCCTAACCATAACAATTAAGCCAGGCAAACCGCAAAATTTCCATGGTCCATTTTGAATAGGAATATTTTCCGTATACCAGGCCTCATATAATCTTCCTCTGAATGCAGTTTCTGCTTTTATACAATTAAAGCTTCCTATTTTCTTCTTTTCCTTTAATATTTTCCACTTAAAATTATTCAAAGTATCCTTTAATATTACTTTTTTAGTACCAACATAATCAGACAATAATAATTTTTTTCTCGAAAAGTCTTTGAACACAAAGGTTGGTTTTCCCGACTTAAGTACTTTAACTTGATTTAAATCATTAATGGGAATATTACCAGCAGGATTTTTTGGTTTAACCCTCAGTTCTACAGAATTTAACTTATCAAAATAGATAATTAGATTCTGTTCCATCTTTTTACCAAGGTTTTTCTCATTGATTGTCAATTTGTAATTAACAGTTCCTCTTTGTGCTTTTGCACAGAACGAATAAAGCAGAAAAATTAGAAGGGAAAAATTTAATAAACACTTTTTAAACACCATATAATATTTAACAACCAATTTAGTTCGCTTACATCACAATAAATTACAACTTAGTTGATGATAAACTGTCGTAGTGAATTGAAATGTAAACGAACTACTTACTTAAGACATAATTTCACTATTAAAAAACTGAACAATCATCATTAGCTGTGTAGTAAAAATATCTTGCATCTAATGCTGCATGTTCCCATATCAGCTGCCCATACAGATGACCCACTACCTTTATTTACCTCGGAAAAACTGAACTATCTCCAGTAGCCATGTGGTAAAATGACCTCGCAAGTCCTAGTGCATGTTCACATGTATCAGATGTTACATCAGCAGGTCCCCAAACCGCGCCACCATCTTCATCTACAACTGAATAATGTACAGTACATTGTTTTAAGCCTAAATATCCCTTTTCTGCAAATGCGCCAACACTCATCAAGCACATCATCATTACAACTAAAATTTTCTTCATTTTTTTAAAGTTTAAGGTTAAATAATTAGATTAATTAACTCAAACCTCCCCTAAAAAAAACTAAAATAAAATTTTCTGCACCGACTACCATCTAAGCAACATGAACAACCATCTAAACAACATGAACGACCATTTTCATGTTCTCTTAAATCCTATCCATTTGCTAAATTGAAAATGAACTATTAATTTAGGATCAAACATCCCCGAATAAAATAATTAACCATTTAACCATTTAGGGATATGTATACCTGCCTTGCCATTGACGATGAATTTTCAGCTTTAGAAATTATAACTGATTACATTGCTGCTCAGCCAGAGCTCAAACTATTGAAATCATATATCAATATTGATACGGCACTCCGGGAAATTGAAAATCTTAAAAAACCGGTTGATATCATCTTTCTTGATATTGAAATGCCAACTATGAACGGCCTTGAGGTGGCAAAATTAATCAGGCATAAAACCCATAAACTGGTGTTTGTTACGGCTCATGCTGATTATGCTATTCATTCTTATGAGTTAGAGGCAGATGCTTTTTTGTTAAAACCATTTTCTTATACAAAATTTGATCAAGCCATAAAAAAAATATTCTCAGGTTATGCTAAAGCGCAAACAGAAAAAGCAAATGATTTCATTTTGCTAAAAAGTACTGAGCAAAGAAACAAATTTATAAAAATCAAACTGGATAAAATTTATGCTGTAGAGGCTCAGGAAAGATTGATTAAAGTTTATTTAGAGAAAGATATAGTTTTTTCAAGATCAAGCTTTTCAGATGTTTTAGCGCTATTACCTGCCAACCTAGGCTTCGAACAGATTCATAGGTCTTTCGTTATTGCTGAAAACCAGATTGCAACTTTAGAAAGATCATACGTCATTTTGAATAATGGTTTAAGGATTTCTATAGGAAGAAAGTTTCTGGATTTTTATCATAAGATGTCGAAGAAGAATAAGAATCTTTCTTAAATCCGTACTTTTGTGCATGCTTACCCAACGTCAGTTGTTTTTACAACACAATGCACAAACCTCTCCCGAACCACTTATGCTCGAATTTGTTAGGGCAAAAGGTGTTTACATGTATGATTCTGCAGATAAAAAACATTTAGATCTGATTGCCGGCATCGGCGTGAGCAATGTTGGCCATTGCCACCCTGCAGTTGTGAAAGCGATTCAGGCACAGGCAGAAACTTACATGCACCTGATGGTTTATGGAGAATATGTGCAAAGCCCACAGGTGAATTTCGCCAGGGCCCTTGCCGATATTTTGCCGCCTGGTTTAAGTTGTACCTACTTTTTAAATTCGGGAACAGAAGCAGTAGAAGGCGCTATGAAACTGGCCAAACGTTATACCGGCCGTAAAGGTTTTATTGCCTGTAAAAATGCTTATCATGGCAGCACCCAAGGCGCTGAAAGTTTAATGGAAAGCGATTTTTATTCATCTGGCTATGGTCCGTTCTTGCCCCATGTAAGTTTTATCGAACACAATAACCTGGCTGATCTGGAAAAAATCACCACAGAAATTGCAGCTGTTTTTATCGAACCCATTCAGGGTGAAGCCGGAATCCGTGTGGCCGATTTAAGTTATATGCAGGCTTTAAGGGCAAAATGTAATGAAACCGGAACTTTATTAATTTTCGACGAAATACAATCAGGTTTTGGCCGCAGTGGTAAAATGTTTGCTTTTGAACATTATAATGTGGTACCTGATGTATTGCTTTTGGCGAAGGGAATTGGTGGTGGAATGCCAATCGGTGCTTTTATAAGTTCGTTGGAGATTATGTCGGTTTTGTCGCATGGCCCTATTTTGGGCCACATGACTACTTTCGGCGGTCACCCGGTTTGTTGTGCAGCTGGTTTGGCCACTTTACGAACCTTAGTTGATCATCACATTGTTGATGAGGTTGAAGAAAAAGGCCAGTTGTTTAAACAACTTTTAAAACACCCGGCCATTAAAGAAATTAGAGGAAAAGGTTTAATGCTCGCTGTTGAATTCGAAAATTTTGAAACCAACAAAAAAATTATTGATGCCTGTATTTTAGATGGTGTACTTTCCGACTGGTTTTTACATTGCAGCAACTCCATGCGCATTGCTCCTCCTTTAATCATCACCAAAGAAGAAATTGAGGAAGCCTGTGCGATCATCTTAAAAAATATTAACTTAGTTTTAGAGACTGAAGCATAAAGACCAAAGCTGAAAGATTAAGATTTAAGCTTATAACGATAAAAAACATTAACTAAAATGAACGTACTCATAGTTGAAGATGAAAAGAGCCTGGCGCTTGAAATGGATGAATTCTTGAGTAAAGAAGGATTTATTGTTGAACATGCATGGAAAAAATCTTCTGCAGAAGAAAAGATATTTGTTAACAGTTACGATTTCATTTTACTCGATTTAGGCTTACCTGATGGCGATGGCTTTGATATTTTAAAACAGCTAAAAAGCACGAAAGACCGTGATGATGCCGTAATCATCTTAACAGCCCGCAGTGCGGTTGACGACCGGATTAAAGGCCTTGATGAAGGCGCAGACGATTATCTGCCGAAACCATTTTCGCTGAACGAGCTTTTGGCGCGTATGCATGCCATTACACGCAGGAAACACAAGCTGGAGAAAAATGAGATCAATGTTCACGATTTTCTGCTTAACATCCAGAACAGAACTGTTGCTTTTGGCGAAGAAAGATTAAACCTTACCAAAAAGGAATTCGAGATCTTCAACTACCTGGTGCTAAATAAAAACCGAGTGGTATCTCGTATGAGCTTAACCGAACACGTTTGGGGCGATATTTTAGAAGTGAATTCTGATTCGAACTTTGTTGATGTGCACGTTAAAAATTTACGTAAAAAACTGGCTGCATTAAGTCCTACTGATTGGTTTGAAACAGTAAGAAGTATAGGATATAGGATTAACTGTTAGTGCGTTTTGGGTTGTGCGTTTGGCGGCTAGGGTCAATTAACCGATTTAAACAGTTAACCGTTTAACCAACCAATGAACAAATGACTAATGAACGAATGAATCCTCATCCATATTACATCAAACATCATCCATCTAAATGAAGTTACAGGTTAAATTTTCTTTATATAATGCGGTAACCAAAATTGCGATCATCCTGGTTTTGGGTGCAATCATTTTGTTTTCGTTAGATAGATTAGCCTATAACCAGCTCGATAACCGCTTAATAAAAAAGAAAAATAAAATTATCGAGCATTTAAATGATGATGAGATCGATAGTCTTTTAAATAAACAACAATCATTTACCGATTATAACATTTTAAAGGAAGAATTTATTGTTTTAACCGACATTCCCGATAGTCAGCAAGACTCCAGTGCCAAGGTTTTTACCGAAAAAAGGGAAATTGAAGGCGATATAGAAGTCTATCGGATCCTTAACTATAAATTTTCCTATCATACCAACTGGTATAACCTCGAAATTGGAGAAACGATGACTACCCTCCAGTCGATTAAAAATTCAATCCGTTTTTACATGCTGATTGTATTGGTGGCTGCCCTGCTCATTACGTTGGTTGCCGACTTTACCTTTTCCAATTTTTTATTGAAACCATTTTACCTCATCATTGATAAAAAGATTAACCTCGTTGATGATCCCTCCCATTACAATTATCAGAATATCCCAACCAGCACCAACGATTTTAAAATTCTCGATAACAGCATCAATTCATTAATGCGAAAAATAAACACCCTTTTCGCTTTAGAAAAACAGTTTATTGCCAATGTTTCACACGAATTGCTTACCCCAATCTCCATTTTAAGTACACGGTTTGAGAATATGCTCAATACTCCCGATATTCCGGTGGAGCATGAGAATAAAATTTATGCTTCGTTAAAAACATTAAACCGTTTAAAGCTGATTATCAATAGCTTACTACTGATTTCAAAAGTAGAGAACAATCAATATTTAAAAACTGAAGAAATTAGCCTCAAACAGGAAATAACGGATATTCACGAAGACCTGGAAGACCGCATTATAGATAAAAACATCACTTATCAGGCCAATCTCACCAAAGATTTCCATTTTACGGGCAATAAGGCCTTAATACACACACTTTTGATCAACATTATCAATAATGCGATCAAATACAATGTTGAAGGCGGCTCAATTACCATTACCGATAAAACGGAGGCTGAAAATTACATACTCACCATCAGCGATACGGGTTCAGGTATGAGTGCCGAACTTGTAGAAAATGCTTTCGACCGCTTTAAACGAGGAAATAGTGAAGAAAATGGCTTCGGTTTAGGCCTGGCTATTGTTCAGAGTATTGCCAAATTTCACAAAATCAAAGTTGACATTAAATCCGCAGAAAACGCAGGGACAAGCATTTCGTTAATTTTTTAAAATGAAATTCGCCTGATAACCTGATTGATACTGCATCATTACAAATTTGTACCTTTGTAAATCATGCAGGCATCAACTTATTTAATGCGTTTTCCCTTTTTCGCTGTTATCCTGTTATTCTTTTCTGTTTCAAGCTTGAAAGCACAGAAAACAGTAGAAATGCAGGATTCTGTGCCTCAGCATATCTTTACTTTTAAAGAAATTGAGGTACTGGAAGATGCCGGTAACCGGTACACATTCGATGAGATTAAGAGCAGTGCATTCGATCAAAAATTTAAAGCAAGTTTAACTAGTACGCCGCAAACCAAACAGCTTAACAAAACCTATTGGTTCAGGATTAAAATTAAACAGAATGACAAGGCAGATAAACCTTTTCTGCTGGAATTTTTCGACCAAACGATCGATCACATTACCGCTTACATTCCTCAGGCCAATCAAAAATATACTGTCGAAAACCTGGGTGATGCCAACAATTTCGATAAACGGCTGATCCACCATAAAAACTTCGAAATTCCGCTGCAAAACGAAGGAAATGAAATACAGACTTATTATTTCAAGATCAATTCCTCTCAAATTGCCGATATCATTATCGTATTGCGAACTACTGAATGGTTTATCTCTTATGCCCTGGATGAGTATTTCTATTTCGGTATCTTTTATGGGATGATCTTGGTTTTCAGTTTCTATAACCTTATTATGTTTATTGCCATCAGGCAAAAGCAATACCTCTATTATGTACTCTATAATTTAAGCGTTGGCTTTTTCGAAATGAGTACCGATGGCATTGCCTATCAATATTTATGGCCTAATGCCCCCGCCTGGAATCAGGTTGCCTATGCTTTTGCATTGTGTGCCACCAGTATCTTTGCGTTGCTTTTTACCCGTGAGCTTTTATATGTTAAAGCAAAAGCTCCAAAATTAAATCATTTTATTATCGGCATCATTGTTTGCAGGATCATCTTTTTTATTTATTGTTATCTGTTTAATCAAACACTGTTCAGTTATAAATTTATCGAGGCTGTTCCACTATCCGTTGCTTTTTTTACCGGAATTTACATTTACAGAAAAGGCTACCAACCTGCCCGTTTTTTTGTATTGGGTTACAGTTTCTTATTTGCAGGCTTTATGCTGAAATTCCTGATTATGCTTGGCATTGGCTGGCTAAATTTTGGTGCCATTAGTTATTATAGTCTGAGTTTCTGTTTTGTGCTCGAAATGATTTTTCTATCCTTTGCCATTGGTGATAAAGTTAGGATCCTTAAAGTAAAAAAGGATAAGGCACAGCAAAAAATCATCAGGCAGATGGCCGTAAATGCCAAATTAAAGGATAGTATTAATCAGGAGCTGGAAAGCAAGGTTGAAGAACGCACCCGAGAGGTTTACCACAAATCATTAATTATTGAGAGCAAAAACCAGGCTTTAGAAGAAGCCAATGCGCTGTTACAACAACAGGCAGAAGAAATTTCGCGGATGAACGTGCTGCTGGAGCATGATAATGAAGAACTCCAAACCAGTGTAGAAAAGGTAACCAGAGACCGGGTAATGTCTACTGAGGTAGATTTTGAGGAATTCAGCAAAATTTATCCTGATAAAGAAACCTGTTATGAGTTTTTGGCACAACTAAAATGGAGCAATGGTTACCACTGCCGAAAATGCAGTAACGACCATTATTTTGCAGGGCACATTCTGCATAGCCGCCGTTGCAGTAAATGTGGATATGAAGAATCGGTAACGACCTATACCATTTTCCACAATACCCGTATACCGATCAACAAAGCATTTTATATGATTTTTCTGATTTACTCTTCAAAAGGAAAAATCTCCTCTCATAAATTATCAGAATTGCTCTCCATTAGGCAAAGTACCTGCTGGACATTCGGCTCGCGCATTAAAAAAGTAATGGATGACCGGAAGAAAACCTTGAAAAAATCAGCCAAAAACGGCTGGAGTCAGCTTGTAATCGAGTAATTACCCCCTTTAATCCGTCACAATTTTGTTTGTTTTGAGGTTTTTTCCATAAAAAAGGAAAGGGTGTTTAAGCGTATCAAACCGCAACCGCAGTACTACTTATCCAGACCACTTAAAGGCTGATTATCAGCATTAAAACGCCCTTTTCAATAACGGTACTAAAGCGTATCGAAATCAATACAATAATCTAAATATCAAGCAGTTACACAAAATTTAACATTCAAAATACTTGTATTTAACATTAATCTGGTGTTAACTTTACCGCATATAATATTAATCAAGAGCAAAATTATGAGAAAAAAGTTTACATTGCTTATGGTGTGTATTCTCTGTGGTATCTCTCTGAGTATGGCACAGAATATTACCGTAAAAGGTTTGGTAAAAGACAAGCAAGGATTACCATTGCCCGGTGTATCTGTAAAGGTGAAAGGAACTAACCAGGGCGCCTCTACTGCAGATAACGGAGGATATACGATCAGCGCTCCTCAAAGCTCAACTTTAGAATTTACTTTTATTGGTTATAAAACAATAGAAGAAGCGGTAAGTGGCCGTACAACTGTAAACGTTACCCTATCTGACGATAACCAACAGCTAAATGAGGTGGTGGTAATCGGTTATGGTACTACGACCAAAAAAGATTTAACAACAGCTGTAGTATCCTTATCTTCTAAAGATATCGAGAATCAACCTGTAACCAATCCCCTGCAGGCCATCCAGGGTAAAGCTGCGGGTGTACAGATTTCTTCACAATCAGGAAAACCAGGATCGGGCGTATCAGTTACCATCCGTGGTAATACTTCGATCAATGCTTCTAACAGTCCGCTGTATGTTATTGACGGGGTAACTTCCCGCGATGCGAGTTTCTTAAACCCTACCGATATTGAAAGTTTGACCATTTTAAAAGATGCTTCAGCTGCTGCAATCTACGGATCGAGCGGTGCTAATGGTGTAATCCTGATTACTACCAAAAAAGGATCATCGGACAAAATTCGTGCAACTTTTAATGCATTTACAGGTTTTTCTAACCTTTGGCAAAAACAGGATGTGTTAAACAGAGATCAATATATCTCCCTGATGAAAGAATTGGGTTATGATACCAATGGTTTGGGTAATCAAAACACAGACTGGCAAGACCTAACATTCGGTACAGGAACGCAGAACAGCTATCAGGCATCCATTTCCGGAGGTGTTAAGGGTGGCCAATACTCCTTATCAACAGGTTACCAACAAGATAAAGGGGTGGTATCGCCAGCAAAACTGGACAAATATACCATCCACTTCAATGGCTCACAAAACATTACCAAATGGTTAAAATTAACCGGTAATGCGGCTATTACGCAAAATAACTCTGTAGATGTAAGCGATAATGCTAATGTGGCAAGAGGCGGAACCATCTTATCGGCATTAACCACGCCCCCTACCATTGGCGTTTATGCTGCTAATGGCACTTATGCCTTTAACCCTTACAAAGGTGGCTCTGAAAACCCTGTGGCCAATGCAAACGCTGCAATAAACAGAAACAAAAATTTCCGTTTCTTAGGTGCTTTTGCTGCTGAAATTAAATTCACACAGGATTTCTCTTTCAAATCGAGCATCAGTACAAACAACAACGACAATAGATATTCATACTTTTTAGATCCATATTCAACAGATTATGGAAGGACACAAAAAGGGATTATCAATTCTAATTTCAGCACCGACCATGTTTGGTTAAACGAAAACATTTTAAACTATACCAAAAACTGGGGTAAAAATGCTTTCACTGCAACAGGCGGTATGACTTTACAAGAATCTAAATATTACAAGTTAAGCTATAACGAGCAGAATTTCATTGGTGCAAATGGTCAGCTTTTAGATCATGGCACTTCAATTCCTCCGCAACTGCCAACTGCATCAGATTGGTCTAAACGTTCTTATTTAGCCCGTTTAACTTACGCTTATGACAGCAAATATTTATTCAGCACCAATTTCAGGGCTGATGGTTCTTCACGTTTCGGTCCACAAAATAAATATGGTTATTTCCCTTCTGCATCAGTTGGATGGAGAATTTCCGGCGAGAATTTCCTGAAAGATGTTAAATCAATCAACGATTTAAAATTAAGGGCGAGCTGGGGTAAAGTAGGTAACGATGAAGGTATCGGAGATTATTCATACTTAGAATTGTATACCCCAACCACACAGGGATCGTATGTATTTTCTCAATTGCCAAACCCTGGTTTGAAATGGGAAGAAACCACACAAACCAATATCGGTTTAGATTTATCAATGTTCAACAGCCGTGTGATTTTCACTGCTGATGCTTATTTAAAGAAAACAAAAGACCTTTTAATTAACCAGCCCTTACCAAATTCAATCGGTTTTGGCAGTATCGCTTCAAACGTAGGTGATATGGAAAATAAAGGTTTAGAGTTTGTTTTAACCACCAAAAACTTTGTAAAAGATAAATTTACCTGGACAACAGACATCAACTTCTCTTTAAACCGCAATAAAGTAACCAGCTTAGGTGATAAAGTGAATTCGATTAATTTCGGTGATATTTATGAGCGTGATGCTGCTATCAGAGTGGTTACTGGTCGCCCATTAGGCAGTTTTTATGGTTATGTTTCAAACGGTGTAGATCCTCAAACCGGAAATATCGTTTATCAGGATTTAAATGGCGATAAAACAATTAATGCAGATGACAGAACTTTTATCGGTTCGGCACAGCCTAAATTCACTTATGGTGTTAACAACACTTTTACTTTTGGCAACTTCGGTTTAAACTTCCTTTTCCAGGGCGTACAAGGCAACCAGATGTTTAATGCATCCAGAATGGAACTGGAAGGCATGAACGATTCTAAAAATCAATCGGCTGTGGTGCTAAACAGATGGACCACACCAGGACAGATCACTGATGTTCCGAGAGCAATTAAAGATAATACCAGCAACACCTTAACTTCTAGTCGTTTTGTTGAAGATGGTTCTTATCTGCGTTTAAAAACAACCACATTATCGTACAATTTTGGTGCAGCCACTTTAGGTAAACTTAAAATGAGCAAAGTAATGTTATATGCATCGGCTTACAACCTAATAACTTTTACAAAATACACAGGTTTTGATCCGGAGGTTAACGTAAACTCGGCCAACGGACCGGCAATGGGTATCGATTATGGTACTTATCCTCAATCGAGAACTTTCTTATTTGGTGTTAACGTAGGCTTTTAATTCAGACAACAATGAAACTTAAAATATATTCATTAATCGCAGCAGGTACCATTACTTTGGCACTAAGCAGCTGTAAAAAAGATTTCTTAGATCAAACTCCCATTACGCAGGTAGGTCCTGATGTAGCTTTTGCAGATGCAGCGGCAGCGGAGAAATTAATTCAGGGTGCATACGACGGGATGTATAACGATTTCCATATCTGGGATTACATGACCAATGGTGATGTAAGATCGGATAATGCTTATGCAGGTGGAGATAACCCGGCTAACATCCAACTGGATTTATTTACTGTAATCTCTACAAACGGCAACGTGGGAAGAGATTGGAATGCTTTGTACAGTGATATTAAAAACTGTAACTTAATTTTAACAAACGTTCCGAACATTGTAGATGCCAAGCTTGATGCAGGCGACCGCAGAAAACAGATTCTTGCAGAAGCCAGCATTTTAAGGGCTTACATGTATTTCAACTTAGTGAGAACCTGGGGTTCCGTTCCTTTGGTGGTTAAAGTACCTACAACCGATCCTGAATTTTATCCGGCAAAAGCAAGTGTTGATGCCATTTATGCACAGATCATTTCCGATCTGGAGTATGGTGCAGCCAATGCCCGTGTTGCTGGTCCTACCAAAGGCATTATGACCAAAGGTGTTGCAAATGCACTTTTGGCTAAAGTATATGCCAGTAAACCTACACCCGATTGGACTAAAGTAAGTACATATTGCGATGCAGTAATTGGCGGTGGTTATTCTTTAATAGCAAACTACGATTTCCTTTGGGATTCTAACCATAAAAACAATTCAGAAGCCATTTGGGAAATGCAATACGATGGTTACGGAGGTTTACACGGAAACTGGATGCCGAGTGTATTGGTTGGAACAGGATGGAAAAGGTTTAACACCCCTACCAACAGCTTGGCAAAAGCTTATGATGATGCTGGTGATGCCATCCGTAAAGCTTCGAGCATTAAATTTAACAATGTAGTATCAGAGGGTTGGAGCGATTCGTATTGGTCTAAAACAAGCTACCCATACATCAATAAATACCGTGCAGACGATAAATCGGATAACTATATTTTAAGATTGGCCGATATCATTTTATTAAAAGCTGAGGCTTTGAACGAATTAAGTGCATCGGGCTGGTCGGCAGCAGCACCTTTTGTTAATCAGATCCGCAACCGTGTTAATCTTGGCGTTACTACCGCGACAGATCAGGCTTCAATGCGTTTAGCAATTGAAAACGAACGCCGTTTAGAATTGGCTTTCGAAGGTCACCGTTGGTTCGATTTATTAAGAACAAACAGGGTAATTCCGGTAATGAATGCACAGGTTGATGGTACAGGAGCAAACCTGAACTATAACCTTACCACTTCAAAATTATATTTCCCGATTCCACAGGATGAATTAGACAAAAATCCTAACGTACGTTAATTTCTATAAAAACAGAGGCGGCTACGGTCGCCTTTGTTTTATAACTTAATTTCTATGATGTTAAAAAAAACCTTGCTCTCACTCCTGGCATTGGGAAGCCTTTTCAGCGCCCAGGCCCAGATCAAAAATACAAACCAGGCGAAAATTGAAGCTTTGTTGAGCAAAATGACGCTTGAAGAAAAAGTGGGTCAGATGGCGCAAATTACCCTGGATGTAATTGGAACGGGTAAAAGTCGTTTCGAAAGCGACGAGCCTTTTACGCTCGATAAAGCCGCAATGGATAAAGCTCTAATCCAATACCACGTGGGTTCGGTATTAAATACCTCCAACAACAGGGCACGCACGCCGCAGGTTTGGTATAAAATCATCAGCGAAATCCAGGATGTAGCCATTAAAAAAGGTAAAAATAAAATCCCCGTAATTTATGGTGTTGATGAAGTTCATGGTGCTACTTACACTGCTGGTGCAACCATGTTCCCTCAGCAAATCGGTCAGGCGGCTACATTTAACCGCAGCCTGGTTAAAAAAGGTGCATCAATCACCGCTTACGAAACCCGCGCCAGTTCTATTCCATGGAACTTCGCCCCTATTTTAGATTTAGGTGCCGATCCACGTTTTCCACGCCAGTGGGAAAGTTTTGGAGAAGATCCGTATGTGGTTACCGAATTGGGAAAAGCGGCTGTTAAAGGTTATGAGGGAGATGATAATAATGTTGCTAATCCTTATAAGGTTGCAACCTCATTAAAACACTTTTTAGGTTACCAAACGCCAACTACCGGAAAAGACAGGACACCTTCTTTTATTTCTGATCAGTCTTTAAGAGAATACCATTTGCCACAGTTTAAAGCGGCTGTAGAGGCTGGTGCACACACGGTGATGATCAACTCTGGTATTATCAATGGCATTCCGGTTCACTCTAATTATAACATTGTTACCAAATTATTAAAAGAAGAATTAGGTTTTAAAGGTTTGGTGGTTACCGATTGGGGCGATATTGAAAATCTTTTTAAAAGAGATCATATTGCCAAAGATGATAAAGAAGCCATTATGCTGGCCATTAATGCCGGAATAGATATGAGCATGATTGCTTATAACTACGAAGTATTTTGCGATAACCTGATTGCGCTGGTTAAAGAAGGTAAAGTGAAACAGGAAAGAATTGATGATGCCGTACGACGGATTTTACTGGTAAAATTTGCGACCGGTTTATTCGAGAAACCAACCACCAACCCTAAAGATTACCCGAAATTTGCCAGTAAAGAATTTCAGACTGCTGCTTACAATACTGCTGCAGAATCGATCACCCTATTAAAAAACACCAATAACATCCTTCCCCTAAAAAAAGGAATGAAATTATTGGTTACCGGACCTAATGCAAACTCGATGCGTACCTTGAACGGCGCGTGGACGTACAGCTGGCAGGGTGAAAAGGTAGAAGAATTTGCAAAAGATTATAATACCATTTTAGAAGCCCTGCAACATAAAAACGGTGCCGATAATATCAAATATCTTCCTGGCGTGAGCTATAAAATGGACGGTAAATATTTTGAAGATTTTGCCGACAAAATGGACGAAACCATTGCTGCTGCCAAAGATGTGGATGCAGTAGTATTGTGCCTGGGCGAAAATACCTATACTGAATCACCAGGCAATTTAAGCGACCTTTACATTTCTGATTTACAGATCGAACTGGCTAAAAAGATTGCAGCAACCGGTAAACCTGTTATTTTGGTACTGAACGAAGGCCGTCCGAGGATTATCAGTAAGTTCGAAAAAAGCATGAGCGCTGTGGTTCAAACTTATCTTCCCGGCAATTATGGTGCAGATGCACTGACTGATATTTTATTCGGTGATGTAAATCCATCAGGAAAACTGCCTTACACCTATCCACAGTTCCCAAATGCCTTATTTACTTATTACCACAAACCTTCAGAAGCCCGCGAAACCGTAGAAGGTGTTTATAACTACGATTCTGATTACAACCCACAATATGTTTTCGGTCAGGGTTTAAGTTATACCACTTTCAAATATAGCAACCTCAAAATCAACAGCAATACTTTAAAAGCTGGCGAAAATTTGACCATTTCTGTTGAAGTAAGCAATACCGGAAACAGGTCAGGTAAAGAAAGTGTATTACTTTATACCTCTGATTTAGTTGCAAGTGTAATTACTCCAGACGTAAAACGGCTAAGAGGTTTCGAAAAAATCGACTTGAAAGCAGGCCAAGGCAAAACAGTAACTTTCACTTTAACACCTGAAGATATTGCTGTTGTAAATGTAGAAGGTAAAAAAGTAACCGAGGCTGGCGAATTCAAAATCCAGATCGGTGACCAGAAAATAAACTTTAATTACACAAATTAAACCAACCCTGTTTACAGGCACATTGCTTATGTCCAAAAAGCATAAGCAATGCTTTTAAATTACATTCTAATTTATACTATGCGGAATACCCTGAAATCTCTAACCAAAACCATAATTATGAAACCCATTTACAACCTGGGCACTGCACTGGCCATCTTGATTGTTGCCTGTGCCTGTAGCAAAAGTCCGAAGACAAGTGAAGGAAGTGACTCACCACCAACTTCTACCGAACCGGTTAAAACCGATGTTGCATTTTGGCTAACCAAAGGCGATCAGTCGCAACTGTTAAAAAAGCAGAATGTTGCCTTAAACTTTTCTACAGTTACCAACAGCAATCCAACCATTGAGGTAGACCCAGCTACCACTTTTCAAAGTATTGATGGTTTCGGTTATACCCTAACAGGTGGCAGTGCAAGTTTGATTAATGCTTTACCAGCTGCAGCGCAAGATAAGCTGTTAAACGAGCTGTTTGCGGGCACTGATGATGCCATTGCAGTAAGTTACCTCAGAATAAGTATTGGGGCTTCAGATTTAAGCGCTACGCCTTTTACCTATAATGATCTGGCCGATGGAGAAACGGATGATAATTTAGCAAAATTCTCTATCGCCAAAGAACAGGCTGATTTAATTCCGGTATTAAAAAAGATAGTAGCCATTAACCCTTCAATTAAAATTTTAGGCTCACCATGGACAGCCCCTACCTGGATGAAGACCAACAAAAGTTTTATTGGTGGTAGTTTAAAACCAGAATATTACCAAACTTATGCGAAATACCTGGTGAAATACATTCAGGCAATGAAAGCAGAAGGGATTATAATTGATGCCATTACCCCACAAAATGAGCCATTACATCCTGGCAATAACCCAAGTATGTATATGACCGCTTTAGATCAGGCTGATTTTATTAAAACTGCATTAGGTCCGATTTTCCAAAGCAGCGGAATCAAAACCAAGATTATCGTTTATGACCACAACGCTGATAAACCAGAATATCCGATTACCATTTTAAACGATGCTGATGCGAAAAAATATGTTGATGGTTCTGCATTCCACCTATATGCTGGCCCTATTACTGCACTTACGCAGGTACACAATGCACATCCAGACCGCAATGTTTACTTTACCGAGCAATGGGTTGGTGGCCCGGGTAATTTTGCCGAAGATTTAAAATGGCATGTATCTACCCTAATTGTTGGCGCAACCCGTAACTGGAGCCGAAATGTTTTAGAGTGGAATTTAGCTGCCGACCCAAACTACAACCCTCATACTGATAAAGGTGGCTGTACCACATGCTTAGGCGCCATAACCATTGCCCCGGCGGTGAGCAGGAATTTAGCTTATTATGTAATTGCCCATGCTTCTAAATTTGTAAAACCAGGTTCGGTAAGAATTGCATCAAACATTACAAATAACCTTCAGAATGTGGCTTTTAAAACTCCTGAAGGCAAAAACGTATTGATTGTTTGCAATAATAACAACTCAGAAACGGCATTCAATATTAAATACAACGGCAAAACAGTAACCAGCAGCTTAGATAAAGGGGCGGTGGGTACTTACGTTTGGTAAAAATCTATATAGTTTAATTGTTTAGTCAGCCCCGTACATATGGGGCTTTCTGGTTTATATACTTTTCCATTCGCAATCAACACCCATTTATTTTGGCAGGCGCTTTGCTTCATTAATAAAAAATCAATCCGATAAGAAAATGAAAAACATGATCCCAGTATTAGGCTGTGCCACTTTATTGATGGCTGCATGTCAGGGCGGTACCGCTAAAAAGACACAAGCAAAAATAGACTCTACCATTGTAACCAACGCCGAAACCGCAACAGATTCGGTTCAATGTTATCAATACATTAAAAACCGCGATACGGCTACCCTATCGCTAAAAAGTGAGGATAACAAGGTAACAGGCACTTTAGGCTATAACTTATACGAAAAAGATAAAAATGCAGGTACCATAACCGGACTTATTAAAGGAGATACCATTGTAGCCAATTATACTTTTCAGTCTGAAGGGCAAACTTCTGTTAGGGAAGTAGCCTTTTTAAAGCAAGGCGATCAGTTAATTGAAGGTTTTGGCGATGTGCAGGAAGTTAAAGGCGAAACAAGGTACAAAGATATCAGCAAGCTAAAGTTTGATGGATCAATGGCCTTTGGTAAAATTGATTGTAAATAATACATCGTTATCTCAATCCATAAATCGTCATTTCGACCGAAGTGGAGAAATCTTTCACATAGTTTAAAGATTTCTCCATTTCGCTGTGCTTCAGTCGAAATGACGACCTTTCTTAGCTTTTATTCACTATTTACTCACAGCATCCTTTGCTGCAGCGCTCCACTCTTCAGTTAATTTAAGCACATAATCAGAATATTTTTGTATTTCATCAGGTTTTAACTTGGCAGCCCAGCCAGTTGCCTGATTTGCCCATGCGGTATATTTATCACCGATGGCTTTAATTTCTGTTGCATTTTTACTTTTTACAGCTGCAACATATTCATCTTTTAGTTTGCTATACTCAGCCAAACCTTTGTTTACTTCTTCACTCGAGAAAGTAGGAACATTGGTTTTAACAGTTTCAGTGGTGGTGGTAGTAACCTTGGTAACCGTATCGCCGTTTACGGCAATTTTGCTCGAATCTTTGGTTGTTTCTGTTTTTTTAGTGCTGTCGCAAGAAACTAATGTAGTGGCCAATAAGCCAACTACAGCGATTGATAAAATCTTGTATTTCATTTTGATTTGGTTTTAGCCCGAAGATGACTAAATATTGTGCCAAATCACAAAAAATCCGGTTAAATACTCAACCGGATCTCCTTTAATACTTAATGTATAGTGATTACTACTTATAAATCTTCAAAACGTTCCCAAAAACCATCAACAGGTAGTTTGGCAAATATATTTACTGGTTCCTTTTTAACAGGATGTATAAACTGCAACCGGCGGGCATGTAAACAGATACTTCCTTTTCTACTCCCCCGCGGATAACCATATTTGTTATCGCCCATAATTGGGCAGCCCATTGACGAAAGCTGCACCCTGATCTGGTGCGAACGGCCCGTTAAAGGATCAACCTCCAACAGGTAATAATCGCCTACTTTTGCCTTCACTTTATAAGAAAGCTCAGCCCGCTGACTTCCGGTAACTTCGGTATTATAGTAAGATACCACATTCTTTTGTGGATTTTTAACCAGCCAGTGGATCAAAGTAGCTGATTCTTTTTCGGGCTTGTTCTTTACCACTGCCCAATAGGTTTTCTTTACTTCACGGTTTTTAAAAACAGCATTCATCCTTTCTAAAGCCTTACTGGTTTTAGCGAATAAGATTACACCACTTACAGGCCTGTCTAAACGGTGCACCACCCCTAAAAAAGCACCATTAGGTTTATTATATTTTTTAGCGATATACTTTTTTACCTGTTCATCCAAAGGCTCATCACCTGTTTCATCAACCTGTACAATATCACCCGCCCTTTTATTAATGGCGATTAAATGATTGTCTTCAAAAAGGATATCGTTATCGGTAATGGGCATTAGTTAGTTCATTGGTTCATTCGTCATTAGTTTATTTGATAGCAAATTGCCTAATGCGAAAGTTTATTGGTTAATTGTTTAACTGATGAGCAATTTCAGACTCATGACTTAATATTGTTCTTTCTCATTCGGAAAATCATTTCCCTTTACATCGCGGATATAAGATTGCGCTGCGCCCAAAATTTCGTCGTAAAGGTTAATGTACTGGCGTAAAAAGCGTGGCTTAAACCCTTTGGTTAAACCGATCATATCATTTACCACCAACACCTGGCCATCGCATGCCTGACCCGCGCCAATACCAATGGTTGGAATATGCAAACTTTCTGTAACCTCTTTACCCAAAGCAGCCGGGATTTTCTCCAATACAATTGCAAAACAACCTGCTGCCTGTAAAGCTAGCACATCGGTTTTTAATTTATTTGCTTCTTCCTCTTCTTTAGCGCGAACGGTATAGGTTCCGAATTTATAAATAGATTGAGGGGTTAAACCTAAGTGCCCCATTACAGGTATACCTGCAGTAATGATGCGCTGAACCGACTCGATAATTTCTTCGCCACCTTCTAATTTAACACCATGTGCACCCGATTCTTTCATGATCCTGATTGCAGAGTTCAAAGCTTCTTTTGAATTTCCCTGGTAAGAACCAAAAGGCAGATCGACTACCACAAAAGCACGTTTAACCGCTCTGATTACAGATGCAGCATGGTAAATCATCTGATCAAGGGTAATAGGCAAAGTCGTTTCATGACCAGCCATTACATTAGAAGCAGAATCGCCAACCAATAAAACGTCTAAACCTGCATCATCCAAAATGGTTGCCATTGAATAATCGTAGGCCGTTAGCATTGATATTTTTTCACCACGTTGTTTCATTTCCTGTAAAATGTGCGTAGTGATGCGTTTAATTTCTTTATGTACCGACATGGGATTTGTTTTGTGTTGCCAAAAGTATTGTTTTTTCTTTAAAAAGGTATAAGGTAAAAGGTTTAAGGATTAGGGTGTGACATTCTATACCTTATACCCTACACCTTCAACCTTTACACCTTTTATTTGATTTTTCTCTTTACATTCCCAATCTAAACCCTTATCTTTGTACCCCGAAATGGAAGGGATATATTCATCTTTTTTTGCACCCTGCAAATACGGCTTTAATGCCGAAAGCCATTCTTTTTTCAACTCTTTTTTAAATCAAAATCCATATTGTAATTACCATGACTAACTACACCAAGTTACCTGCGATTTTATTACTGGCCGATGGCACAGTTTTTTACGGCAAAGCGGCCGGAAAAATTGGAACCACTACTGGCGAAATTTGTTTTAATACCGGGATGACAGGTTACCAGGAAATTTTTACCGATCCAAGTTATTTTGGACAGATAATGGTTACTACCAACGCCCATATTGGGAACTACGGTATCCACAAAGATGAAATCGAATCAGGTTCGATCAAAATTGCCGGTTTAGTGTGTAAAAATTACAACATCGTTTATAGCCGTAAAGAAGCAACAGAATCGATCCAGGATTATTTCCAAAATGATAATTTAGTTGCCATTTCAGATATCGACACCCGCGCATTAGTTCGCCACATCAGGGATAAAGGCGCTATGAATGCCATTATTTCTTCAGAAATCACTGATTTAGAAGAATTGAAACAAAAACTGGCTGAAGTACCTTCAATGGAGGGCTTAGAACTTTCATCAAAAGTAAGTACAACAGAACCTTATTTCTATGGCAATCCAGAAGCGAGTTTAAAAGTAGCTGCTTTAGATTTGGGCATCAAGAAAAACATTTTGCGCAGTTTCGAAAACCGCGATATCTATGTTCAGGTTTTCCCTGCTAAAACTCCTTTTGCCGAAATGGAAAAATTCAGTCCGGATGGTTATTTTATTTCAAACGGCCCTGGCGATCCATCGGTAATGCCTTATGCGGTAGAAACCATTAAAGATATATTAGCAGAAGACAAACCATTGTTCGGTATCTGTTTAGGTCACCAGTTATTGGCCGAAGCAAACGGTATCGGCACCATGAAAATGTTTAACGGTCACCGCGGATTAAACCACCCGGTTAAAAACATCATCAAAAACCACTGTGAAGTTACTTCACAGAACCACGGTTTTGGTGTAATTCCTGATGAGGTGAGAAACTCTGATAAAGTAGAAATTACGCACGTTAACCTGAACGATAAATCAATCGAAGGTATCCGTGTTAAAGGTAAAAAAGCATTCTCGGTTCAATACCACCCTGAGTCTTCTCCAGGCCCACATGATTCACGTTACTTATTCGACGATTTCGTTGAAGTAATGAAAGGCGAATTAGTTTGGTAGGATTAAGGTAGATGGCCAGAAGGCAGAAGGTTTAAGGTGAAAGACTAAAGCTTAAAGACGAAGTCAGTTTGAGCTAGAAGGTTTGGGGCGAAAGCTTAAAAACCAATGACCAATGTACTAATGACCAATAAACGATAAAACGATCTGCGGATTTGTGGCAAAAATAAGCTGCTGATCCGCAGATTTCTTTTTTCAAACTATTTCACCTGCTCAAAACATCATTTTACCGACATTTTCAGCAATACCTGTTAAAATTCATTTTCAATTCATTTAAAGCTCCTTACATTCGCAATATGGAAACAAAGAAAGCCATTATCAGCGTTAAAGACCTGGTAAAAAAGTATGATGATTTTGTGGCCGTTCAGGGCTTAAGTTTTGAAGTTTACGAAAACGAGATTTTTGGTTTGCTTGGCCCAAATGGCGCCGGAAAAACCACCACACTCGAAATTATTGAAACTTTAAGAGATAAAACTTCAGGCGAAATTATTGTTGATGGCTTTTCGGTTGACAAACAGGCACACAGCATTAAACAGATTATCGGCGTGCAGTTACAAGCCGCTGGTTATTATCCAAATCTTAACCTGGTAGAACTGATCGAACTTTTTGCAGGTTTATATGGTGCCAACATCAAACCCATGGAAATGCTTGAAAAAGTAAATCTTCAGGACAAGGCCAAAGCAAAATACAAAGCACTTTCGGGTGGACAAAAACAGCGTTTTTCCATCGCTACTACCCTGATTAACCAACCCAAAATCATTTTTCTTGATGAACCTACTACAGGTTTGGATCCTCAGGCCCGTAGAAATCTTTGGGACCTGATTACCGAAATCCGTGATGCAGGTACAACCGTGGTGATTACCACTCATTATATGGACGAGGCTGAACAGCTCTGCGATCGCGTTGCTTTTGTGGAGCGCGGGCAGATCATCGCTTTGGATACCCCGGATAACCTGATTGATAAATTGGTAAGCAGTGGTTTTGAACGTAAAAAAGAAGTTAAAAAGGCTAATCTGGAAGATGTTTTCATTAACCTTACAGGCCAGGAATGGCGTGAATAGTTTAAATTTCAAGATCTTTTGAAAAGCAAGTACAGCATTCCAATTAATGTTACTCCCGCTTTTCGTTGCAATCTTTTTGCAAATATTCATCAAGTAGTTAAAAGATACTCGGCAAAAAGGATTTACACTTCAATCGGGTTTAAAAACATGAAACAGTGCAACTATTAATCAAAATAGTAAATGAAAAAATATAACAACCTTACAGCAACCCTAGCCCTTGCCAAAGCGAGTTTCCGGTCGATTATGCGAAGTCCTTCGGCAGTGGTTTTCACCCTTGCTTTCCCTTTGATATTTATCTTGGTTTTTGGCTTTTTGGGCGGCGGTGGAACACATATTGATGTGGGAGTAACACCTGGCTCAGATGTAAATAACCCGGTAATGGGTATGCTTGAAAAAACAGGTATGATCCGCCTGGTTAAAAATAAATCAAAAGCCGATTTTGATAAACTGTTAGAAAAAGGCAATGTTGATGCAATGATTGATGTACACAGAAAAGTAAATTCTGCTGCTTATTCGGTTAATGTTATATACACCTCAGCATCAAGGGATAAAGGCGGCATTTTAAAATCAGTTTTAAACAACGTATTTTATGATAAAACCTTAAAACCAACGGTAGCAGAGATAAAAGAAAGCACTATAACCGGTCGCGAATATAAAACCATCGATTTTATCCTCCCCGGGCAGTTGGGTTTTTCACTTTTGAGCACCGGCGTTTTCGGAACAGCATTTGTATTTTTAAGTCTGCGCCAAACTTTGGTAATTAAACGCTTTTTCGCTACACCGGTTAGGCGATCGAGCATTGTAATAGGCGAATGCCTTGCCCGCATCGGTTTTGCTTTAATAGGCGCACTATTCATCATTCTGATTGGTCACTTCTTTTTTGGCTTTACACTCGTCCACGGGGCGCTCACGGTCGTCAATATGCTTATACTGGCCACAATGGGTATTATCGTTTTTATGGGCTTTGGCTTTATTATCTCGGGCATTGCCAAAAACGAAAGCATGGTACCTCCAATATCCAATATTGTAACTTTACCACAGTTTTTACTTTCGGGTACATTCTTTTCAATAGAGGCTTTTCCAAGCTGGTTACAACCGATAAGCAGGGCCTTGCCACTTACCTATTTAAACGATGCCATGCGCAAAGTAGCTTTCGAAGGTGTAGGCTTATGGGATGTTAAATTCCAGATTATGATCCTTTTACTTTGGGGATTAGGCATTTATGCTGTAGCCGTGAAGGTATTTAAGTGGGAATAACCAACATGATAAAAGAGAATTTAAAAGATAACTGATTGGTTATCTTTTTTTTTAGAGAAGATTTTTAATATCGGATAGTATTACTTTTATATTTAACCGATAATTAGTACATTTGGGTATGTGGGATTTTGATTTAGGGGATTTAGAAGAGCTACAACAACAAATAGATAGGTTGTACGATAAAAAGGCCAAATTGGAAAATTCGAGGCCCTTACCCAATAGCGCCCTACACCGCATCAAAGAAGGCCTTACCCTCGAGTGGACTTACAATTCCAACAGTATAGAAGGAAACACCCTAAGCCTAAAGGAAACCCAGATGGTTTTACAGGAAGGCATGACGGTTAAAGGCAAATCGTTACGGGAGCATTTCGAAGCCTACAATCACGAAAAAGCAATCGATTACCTGTACACATTAATAAATAAAAACTACATATTAAGAAGCATTGATGTCTTATCATTACATGGATTCGTACTCCGGAGCATTGAAGATGATTACGCTGGCCGTTTAAGAAACGGTGGCGTAAGTATTGTTGGCGCAAATTTTACGCCTCCCAATGCCAATAAGGTTTCTGATCTAATAGATCAGCTGATCACTTTTATTAATGATAATCCACTAGGGTTAAATGATATTGTATTGTCTACTATTTTCCACCATAAACTGGTTTGGATCCATCCTTTTTTTGATGGTAATGGCCGTACAGTCAGGTTGGCCATGAACCTACTGCTCATGCGGAAAGGCTTCCCTCCTGCTATTATCCTCAAAAATGACAGAAAGAAATACTACGAAGCACTTAACCAGGCCAATAAGGGCAAATACCATAAACTCTGTTTATTAATGCTGCAAGCTCTGGAGCGCTCGTTAAACATCTATATTAACGCATTACCTAACAATACTTACGGCGATTATGAACCAATCTCCCATATTGTTTCAGAACCCGATGTTCCTTATGGGCAGGAGTATGTGAGTTTATTGGCAAGGCAGGGCAAAATAGACGCCTACAAAGAAGGCAGGGATTGGCTTACTACAAAATCTGCAGTACAAAGCTACATTAAAACACGTAAGAGGAAACGTTAACCTTTTTTAACTTTTTGACGGTTAACAATGACGTAATTTTACCGAAAAATATTTAATGAAAAAATTGATCACCTTTTGCAGTATTTTATTGTTTGCCCTTACCTCAAAAGCGCAGTTTAAATTCCTCGCCAATAATAGCTCTAATCAATATAAGGCTAAAATTTTTGTCGATAAGTGCGAAAGCGGAACTTGCGATGGTAAAGCCACAATCATGATTTACGATAAGGCAACAGACCGTGAAATCGATACTTTTCATTCAGACGGTCTGGAGTTTGGCTTAACCGAAACACAAAATGCAAAACTGGGCTGGCTTGAATTAGGCAAATACCAAACGCCTTTAATTTTCGGTGATTTTAATTTCGACGGTCTTGAAGATCTTGCGATCAGAAATGGCAACAAAGGTGCTTATTCGAGCCCATCTTATGATATCTATCTGGCAGCAGCAGATAACAAGTTTCTAATAAACAACGTACTGACTAAACTCGCCAGCGAAAACTTAGGGATGTTTGACGTAGATAAAAAATTAAAGCAGGTATCAATCCACCAAAAGGACGGATGTTGTTTTGATAAGACAATAAACTATAAGTTTGACCCTAAAAAAGGGCTTTTCGAGGATTCATCTGTAATTGAAGATTCGAGCATTGCCGACTATGTTACCGTAATTACCCAAAAACTGGTTGATGGCAAAATGAAAAGAACCGTTCAAAAATTTAAGATTAAAGATTATTATAATCAATAGCCGAGGTTAATAATATGCGTGATCGTCATTTCGAGCGAAGTGCAACGCAGCCGAGAAATCTATTAAGAGCACTTTTGATTTAGATCTCTCCATTTCGCTGCGCTTCAGTCGAGATGACGAATTTTTATTTAAAGCGCTGCTTTTACCAAAAATGGCAATATCTCTTTCTGAAAGCTTACGAAGTTTTTACGCACATCAGAATCGCTTACCGAAGTAAATGCAAATGAAAATACGATGCTTTTACTGGCTTTAAGTAAAAATGCCAATCCTTCCCTTCTGGCCGGATTGTTCTTAAAGTTATCCAGTTGCAGGTAAGCAGCCAATAACAAAGCCTCAAGCTGATCTGATAAGTGTTTCAAAAACTCCTGCGAGTTTGCATTTTCGCGCACAAAATCCCAGCCGATAAATTCGTTACAGGCCGTAAATGATAAACGGCTGGTTTTCATCACCAGGGCTTTTAAATGCTCTTCTTCCGAAGCGTAACTTACCTTATTGTTTAAAATCTCATGCAGGTTCTGATCCAGATAATCCATCAGGATACTATCCAATACCTGCTCTTTACTTTCAAAATATTTATAAATCGTTGCTTTGGCAATGCGGGCCTTTTTTGCAATTTCGTTTACGCTGGTTTTATGGTAACCGTATTTTCTAAATAATTCTTTGGCAGCCTTTTTTACTGTTTCTTTTATTTTTTCAGCTTCCATTTTAATTGCTTACGTGTAATAATGTATTGCCCTGCAACGAAATATTATATGCCCTTAAGCTTTTTTCGGCAGGTGCTTTTTGTGGACTTCCATCAAGCAGGGAAAATTTCGCACCAGAGCAGGGATCAGTTGCGGTTACGCCGCTATCGTCAGGTGCTACTTTGCAAATCTTCTCAGGATTTACGGTACTGCAACGATCGAAAGCCACAAAAGTACCAAGTGGTGTTTTAACAATCAGTAATCCGCCAACGCCAATGTTAGGCACCACCAGCACATTATTTACGGCTTTAATACTAAACTCGGTTAAAGTAACATTATAGTTTACCGGCACATCCGGGATGTAACCTTCATTTTTACCGCAACCTGTGCTTAGTACCAGAACAAATAATATGCTGTATAAATATTTCATCATTAAATTAAAGCTGATTTAAATTGCTTTAAGAAACGTGCATCATTCTCAGAAAACAGACGTAAATCCTTAATTTCATATTTAAGGTTTGTAATACGCTCAATCCCCATTCCGAAAGCAAAACCACTATATTTTTTAGCATCGATGCCACAGTTTTCCAAAACATTTGGATCTACCATACCACAGCCCAAAATTTCTACCCAACCACTATATTTGCAGAACTGGCATCCGGCACCTTTACAAATGGTACAAGAAATATCCATCTCTGCCGATGGTTCTGTAAAAGGGAAATATGAAGGACGGAAACGCACCTTGGTACCTTCTCCATATAACTCCTGTACAAAGTAGAACAAGGTTTGTTTTAAATCGGCAAATGAAACGTTTTCATCAACATATAAACCTTCAACCTGGTGGAAAAAGCAATGTGCCCTTGCCGAAATGGCTTCGTTACGGTAAACACGGCCTGGCATAATCGCCCTAAATGGCGGTTGACCCTGCTCCATCATACGCACTTGTACCGATGAAGTATGGGTACGTAAAGCAATATCACCTTTTTCGCCCCCTTTTTTGATGAAGAAGGTATCTTGCATGTCTCTTGCAGGGTGCTCTTCCGGGAAGTTCAATGCAGAGAAGTTATGCCAGTCATCTTCAATTTCAGGTCCCTCTGCTACGGTAAAACCAAGTTTGGCAAAAATCTCCACAATTTCCCTGCGTACTAAAGCTAAAGGATGGCGTGAACCAATTTCAAAACCCTCGCCTGGTAAAGTTAAATCCAGTTCTGAATTTTCACTTTTGGTATCAATACTTTCGGTTGATTCTTTTAAAGTCAGGTATTTTGATTCGGCAAGTTGTTTAAACTCGTTTAAAACCTTGCCTAACGACCTTTTTTCTTCAACAGAAACAGATTTAAATTCGTCGAAAATCTCTTTTATGATGCCTTTACTTCCTAAATATTTAATACGGAATTGCTCTAACTCGTCTGCTTTTTCAGTTACGAAAGCATTAATTTTTTCGGTATATTGTGTTATTTTGTCCTGTAACATGGCTCCAAATATACAGCAAATTATCTAATAATTTTAAGGTAAGCGGGTTCAAATAATCTGTTTACAATATCATTATAAAAGAAAATGAACCCATAAAGCACAAAAGCCGCTTAAAGCGGCTTTTGCAATTGTAGCAGATCTATAAGTTTTAAATTACGCCCAATTCTTTACCTACTTTGGTAAATGCCGCAATTGCTTTATCTAAGTGATGTTGCTCGTGCCCGGCCGATAACTGTACACGGATCCTTGCTTTGCCCTGTGGTACTACCGGATAAAAGAAACCGATTACGTAAATGCCTTCTTCCAACATTTTCGCAGCAAATTGCTGGGCAATTTTAGCATCATATAACATTACCGGAACAATTGGGTGGAAACCTGGTTTAATATCAAAACCTGCCTCCGTCATCTTCTCACGGAAATATTTAGTATTGCTTTCTAATTTATCCCTTAATGCGGTAGTTTCGCTCAACATATCCAATACTGCAATTGACGCACCTGCAATAGCCGGAGCTAAAGTATTAGAGAACAAATATGGACGTGAACGCTGACGTAACATATCGACAATTTCTTTCTTGCCTGAAGTAAAACCGCCAGATGCACCGCCTAAAGCTTTACCTAAAGTACCTGTGATAATATCAATGCGGTCCATTACATTAAAATGCTCGTGTGTTCCGCGACCGTTTTTACCAATAAAACCTGTACAGTGCGATTCATCGATCATAATCAAGGCTTCATATTTATCGGCCAAATCGGCAATTTTATCTAGTGGAGCAACAGATCCATCCATAGAGAAAGCACCATCGGTAACAATAATTCTATGTCGGCAGTCTTTGGCAGCAATCAGCTGTTTTTCCAGATCCTCCATATCTGCATTTTTATAACGGAAACGTTGTGCTTTACACAAACGCACCCCATCAATAATAGATGCATGGTTTAACTCATCAGAAATAATCGCATCTTCAGCATTAAACAATGGTTCAAAAACACCTCCATTGGCATCAAATGCAGCTGCATATAAAATGGTATCTTCTGTACCTAAAAATTTAGAAATTTTCGCTTCTAATTCTTTGTGTACATCTTGCGTACCACAGATAAACCGCACTGAAGACATTCCATAGCCATGATCGTCGATTGCTTTTTTAGCTGCTTCAATCACTTTTGGGTGAGAAGAGAGACCTAAATAATTATTTGCACAGAAGTTGATTACCTCAGCACCACCGCTCACTTTAATGTCGGCACCCTGCGGTGTTATAATGATCCTTTCGCGTTTAAATAATCCAGCGTTTTCGATTTCTTCAAGTTCTTTTTGAAGAACTGGTTGTAATGTTTTGTACATGGCCTTTTTATATGGTTGATTTTACGCTCAAAGTTATAAAAAAAAGTCTTTTTCGACCTAAAAAGGCAATTTTAACAACATATTTACCAGACAAACGTTTGATTGATCTGGTAATGGTTATGATGGTTTTTATTTTTTCTAAAAACGATTGCCTTTATTAATTTTTTTTCGTCCTTAACAAACTTTAACACCTGCCTGTGTGTATAGTGTTAAAAGTTATTCGATATTTATAGCTTACTAATCTAACGTATGATAAGAATTTGCGCACTCCTATTTTTTTGCGGCATAACCAATTTTGTATTTGCACAACATTTTACAGTTACTGGCATAGTTAAAGATACAAACGGACAACCTGTTCCATTTGCATCAGTTTATTTAAAAAGCACTACTACAGGAACCTCTGCAAATGTTGACGGAAAATATTCGATCAAGCTAAAAAGCGGTGAGCATACCTTAAGTTTCAGGGCTGTAGGTTATAAACAGCAAGAGAATATTGTAAATGCATCAGCAGATATTACGCTTAATGTAACGCTAACGGCAGAAAGTTATACTTTAGAAAACGTAAACATCAGGGCAAATGCCGAAGATCCGGCTTATGCCATTATCCGTAAGGCTATTAAACAAAGAAAAACCCACTTAGATGAGGTTAAGGCTTTTAGTTGTGACGTTTATATTAAAGGCGTACAGCGTTTAAGGGGCGCACCTAAAAAGTTTTTTGGGCGGGATATCCAGAAAGTTTTAGAACTCGATACCAACCGGAAAGGCATTATTTATTTATCAGAATCACAGAGCAAGTTTAATTTCAGAAGGCCTAATGATGTGCATGAAGAAATGATTTCATCAAAAGTTGCGGGCAGAAACAACGCTTTTAGTTTTAATAAAGCATCTGATCTGATCATTAATTTCTATGATAATTATCTGCTTGAAAATAAATTGAGTGCCAGGGGATTCATCTCTCCAATTGCAGATAATGCCCTTTTTTATTATAAATATAAATTACTGGGCGAAAGCAAAGAAAACGGAGAAACCATCCATAAAATAGAAGTCATCCCTCGCCGTGAGAATGACCCGGTTTTTAGGGGGATTATTTACATCGTTGATGATAGCTGGAGAATTTACAACACTGATGTATACCTTACTAAAAACTCAGGTATCAATTTTATCGATACCTTAAACATTAGTCAACAATTTACAAAAGTGAATGAGGTGTATATGCCTACTTCTATTAATTTTCAGTTTGCAGGCAATGTACTGGGCTTTAAAATTGCCGGTTATTTTGTAGGTATTTACAGCAATTACAACCTCGACCCTAAGTTTACGAATAACTTTTTCAACGGCGAAATTTTAAAAGTAACCGAAATGGTGAATAAGAAAGATTCTGTTTATTGGAAAAACAACAGGCCTATCCCCTTAACGGAAGATGAAAAAATTAACTACGTTAAAAAAGATAGTGTTGCAAAGTTAAAAGAATCCAAAAAATACCTCGATTCGTTAGAAAAAGACAATAACAAGTTCGGGATAGGCAAATTGTTATTACACGGCTACAGCATTAACGATAGATATGATAAAGAATATTGGTCGTTCGACCCTGTACTTAGGGCTATATTTTATAACACAGTGGAAGGCTTTGCCATTAAATACGGTGTTACTTACAGAAAGGAATTTGAAAACAGAAGATCTTATTCTATCCGCCCTGAACTGCGGTATGGTTTTGCCAACCAGAAACTTACCGGAAGCTTAACCGGAAGCTATTATTACAACCCACTTAAACGGGCCAGTGTAGGTGCATCATTCGGAAACGGAATCTTCGACCTGAACAACCTCGGCTCAATGACAACCCTGGGTAACTCTATCAACTCCCTGCTCTATGAGAAAAACTTCGCTAAGTTTTATGAGAAGAGTTTTGTTAACATCAATACCACCCGCGAGCTGGCTTCAGGATTACAGGGAAGTGTAAGCGTAGAGTATAGCAGAAACAAAACGTTGACTAATAACTCTACGTTTAAAATTATCGATGCCAAGGACAGGGAATTTACCTCAAACAATCCTTTCAGCCCGGCTGTAGAAACACCGCTTTTCCCTACCTATAATTCTTTAAGTGCAACAGCAAGTGTAACCTATACTTTCGGACAGAAATACATTACCCGTCCGGATGGCAAATTTTACACAGAATCAAAATTCCCTAAAATTACGGTATTATATAAAAAAGGATTTAATGGTGTATTAAACAGTGATGTTGATTATGATTTTGTAAAGCTTGAGGTTTCTCAGGACAGAATTGGATTAGGATTATGGGGTTATACGTCATTTTTGGCTGGTGTGGGCAAGTTCCTGAACAACAAAAACATGTATTACCCTGATTTCAAACATTTCGCAGGTAACATTTCGACCATCTTTCCTCCTAATTTAAGGAAGTTTCAATATTTAGACTTTTATCAGTTTAGTACCAACCAGCAATATTTCGAAGCCCACCTAGAGCATAATTTCGCAGGTTTCTTTATGAACAAGATCCCTTTACTGCGTAAAGCTAAACTGGAAGAATTTATCGGTGGCGGTTATTTATCTTCACCTGAAAAAAGAAATTACAAAGAATTTTACTTTGGTATCCAACGCCTTGTATTAAGGGCCAGTTACGGTTTCGCTTATGATGGTGCCACCAAGTTAACGCAAGGATTTAGGATATCGTACGGTTTCTAGGATGGAAGATATTTGATGTAAGATGGATGGTGGCTAGCATTACATTATCCATCTTACATTTTCCATTTTTACATCTTACATAATTCCCTTATCTTTGCCCCGCTTTAAACGCCGTTTGCAACGGTATCAACAGCGTTATGAAAAAATATCAAACACTACTTTACTATTGCTATAGTTACATAGCGGAGGCAGAACAATTTGCTGCCGATCACCTTAAATTTTGTAAATCACTGGATTTAGTTGGCCGTATTATCGTTGCCGATGAAGGCTTAAATGGAACCGTATCTGGTACCGTTGAGGCTTGTGAAGCTTATATGGAAGCTATATATGCTGATGAACGGTTTGCCAAAACAGAATTTAAGATAGATGATGTTGAAGAACCTTCTTTCCTGAAAATGCATTGCCGTTACAAATCGGAAATTGTACATTCTGGCTTAAGAGATACTTCGATTATTAATCCTAATGAAAAAACAGGGAAACATTTAGAGCCGGTTGATTTCATGAAAATGAAAGATGATGAGGATGTAATCATCCTTGATGTTCGTTCTAATTATGAACATAATCTAGGCAAATTTAAAAATGCAGTAACGCTTGATATCGAGAATTTTCGCGATTTCCCTGAGCAGATCAACCAGCTTGCCAAATATAAAGACAAGAAAATATTAACTTATTGTACCGGCGGCATTAAATGCGAAAAGGCATCTGCCCTATTGTTGCATCATGGTTTTAACGATGTATACCAGTTACATGGTGGCATTATTAAATACGGAAAAGAAGCCGGAGGAAAAGATTTTGAAGGCAAATGTTATGTTTTCGACAACCGAATTGCTGTTGATGTAAACGAGGTAAACCCAACTATTGTGTCAGTTTGTTATAACTGTGGTAAAACTACACCGAAGATGATCAACTGTGCCAATCCGGAATGTAACGAGCACATTACCCAGTGCGATGATTGCGGCGATGAACTTCAGGGCTGCTGCTCTACGGCATGCACTACTAATCCGCGCAAACGTCCTTATGATGGCACAGGTTATTATGTGAAGGTTCCGCAGCCGGTGGCGATGAAAATTGGTTAATGGTTCATAGTTTTATGGTTGATGGCCTAGTGCCATAGTTAATTAGTCTATTGGTTAATGATCCATAGTTTTATGGTTGATGACATATAGCCTATAGCCATAGTTAATTAGTCTATCGGTTAATGATCCATAGTTTTATGGTTGATGACCTATAGCCTATAGCCATAGTTAATTAGTCTATCGGTTAATGGTTCATAGTTTTATGGTTGATGGCCTATAGCCATATTTACTATTGGTTCATGGCCATGGTTTATAGCCAATAGTAATTTACTTAGCTAAAATTCAAATAATTATAGGCCATAATATTGAAGTAGATGATTATATTCATTTAAAATTCAGTATTATGGCTTTCAAATTTGAAGAACTAAAAGTTTGGCAAATCTCATTAAATCTCAGTAACGAAATAGACATTATTGCAAAAAACTTTCCACGGATAGAACTATTTAGTCTCTCCAATCAAATTAAAAAAGCAGCAGATTCAGTAAATCTTAACATTGTTGAGGGCTGCATGGGCCAGTCAAAAGCCGAATTTAAAAGGTTTCTAACCTACTCTGTTCGTTCTGGTTTGGAAGTGGTAAGCTGTCTTTTTATGACTTCATCAAGAAATTACATCACCGAACTTGAATTTAAAAGACTTTATTCTGAGTACGAGCAGCTTTGTAAGATGATATCCAAGTTGAAAGCTTCGCTATAAGAATGGTATTTTGATGATCTATGGTTGATAGTCTGATAGGCATTTAGTATAAACATAGGTTTTAAACATTCATTATTTGGCTGGATAGCTCATTGTTTATAGTCAGATAGCTGTATTGTACAAATTCTGCCTACTCATAGAAATAGTCACTAAGCCATGAACGATTTGCCTGAGCAATTCGGCAATCAACCATGAACTAAAAAACCATCACCCTGGGTTAACCTTTAAACTATCGCCCGTTTTAAACAATTTTTCATTTACTTTGTGTAATAATGGCTTTATCCAGTAACCATTTTATGCTAAACTATTTCCGTTTTTTATTACTGCTTTCCTGTTTTACTATAAGCGCCTATGCATCAGAAATTAAAAGCATTGGCGTACCCTATATAGAAAATTACCCTAAATCAGTTTATTCATCTGGTAATCAAAACTGGAGCATTACCAAAGATAAAAATGGAGTGATGTACTTTGGCAATGCGGAAGGACTTCTCACTTTTGATGGCCGTTACTGGCAAAAATACCAGCTCCCTAACCGGCAGATTGTCAGATCGGTAGCTACAGATAACAAAGGAAGGATTTATACCGGTGGCTTTGGAGAATTTGGTTTCTGGGCGATTAAAAATAATAAATTAAGCTATAACTCGCTTATCAACTTACTACCAAAAGGTATTAAAATAAGTGATGAGGTATGGAAAATTTATGTCGATCAGGATCGCGTTATTTTTCAGTCTTTCTCCAAAATCTTTATTTATAAAAACAATAAAATCGAAGTGGTAAAATCGCCATCTTCCTTTTTGTTTTTACATAAAGTGCGCAATAAATATATTATTGAAGTGCTGGAAAAAGGTTTATCCGAACTGGTTGGCAATAAATTAATCCACATTCCGAATAGCGAAAAACTGGGCAAAGAAGGCATTCTGTCCATCCTTCCCTATAAAACTGATGGTTTTATTATCGGTACCAGTAAAAATGGCTTATTTACCTATGATGGAAAAGACTTTACCCCTTTAAATACGCCAGCCAATAGTTATTTAAAAACCTATCAGCTTAACAACGGAGTAAGTATACTCGGCAAATATTTCGCTTACGGCACCATCCTTAATGGTTTAATTATTATTGATGAAAATGGAAGAGTGGTACAACGTATTAACAAATCGAGCGGTTTACAAAACAACACGGTTTTAAGTTTATATGCCGACAATGAACAAAACCTCTGGACCGGGCTTGACAATGGAATCGACAGAATAGAACTCAACTCTCCACTATACTTCTATTTTGATAAAACAGGCCAGTTTGGAACCGTGTACTCCAGTATTATTTTCAACAATAAAATTTACCTCGGCACCAATCAGGGTTTATTTTACAGCGAGTGGTCGCCTGATAACCTATTGCCATTTAATTTTAGACTGATCCCAAATTCGCAGGGGCAGGTTTGGGAACTGGCCATTATTGATAACGAACTGATTTGTGGGCACAATAGTGGCACATTCAAGGTAAATGGTGATCAAATTAACTGGCTATCAAGGTCTGCCGGCGGGTGGACAATAAAAAAGCTAAATTCCAATCCAAATTACCTGGTTCAAGGTACGTACACAGGACTTTCGCTCTTTACAGAATCTCCGGGTTCGGGATTAAAATTTGTAACAAAAATTGCGAGATTTGATGCGCCATCGAGATATGTTGAGCAAGATAATAAAGGTGATATTTGGGTAGCACATGCCTATAAGGGCTTATACAAATTGAGTTTAAGCCAGAATTACAGCAACGCAACCAGCGTTAAGTATTTCGATGAAAAGAATGGTTTGCCTGGCAATTACAACATCAATATATTCAATTTAGAGAACAAAATTGTGTTTTCTTCTGATGCGGGTTTTTATACTTACGATGAGTTAAGCGATAAATTTACCAAGTACGCCGCATTGAATAAAGAGCTCGGTTCATTCCAATCGTCCAATAAAATTATTAATGCTGGCGGCAAAAAATACTGGTTTATCAACCATGGTAAAACGGCCCTGGTTAATTTTAGTGAACCTGGAAAGGTAGAAATCGATTCCAATCAATTTAGCATTCTGGATGGCCGCATGGTACAATATTACGAAAACATCAGCCGCATCAGTAATGCCATTTACCTGATCAGTGTAGATGATGGTTTCGTAATTTATAACCCAACTGCGCAGCTCAACCAGCAGAAACAAAAACTCCCTGCCGTTTTGATCAGGCGCGTTGAAGATATTACCGATAAATTTTCGCTCATTAGTGAGGCCGGAAACAGCGAAGAAGCAACAGAGATCCAGAACAGCCGTAACAATATTCGCATTTCTTACGCACTGCCTTATTACCGCCAGGCCAAGGTTAAATACCAGATTTATCTGGAAGGTTATTCCCGTACCTGGTCTGACTGGAGTTATGCCACCCAAAAAGATTTCACCAATCTTAGTGCCGGGAACTATGTTTTCAAGGTCAGGGCAAAGATAGATGACAGTACGGTGAGTGAAGAAACCGTTTATAAGTTTACCATTTTGCGCCCGTGGTACCTGAATAACTGGGCCATACTGCTTTATGCCATCCTTTTTGTGATCGTATTGATTATGGGCAAGAAAATTTATGAAAGGAAGCTGCAACGGGATAGTCAGAAAATAAGCGACCGGTTGCAGGCCGAGCAGGAAGAAATATTGAGGCAGGAAGCAGAAACCAATGAGAAACAGATCATCAAACTTCAAACAGAGAAACTCCAGGCCGAACTGGCATCAAAAAACAGGGAACTGGCCAATTCTGCCATGACATTGGTATATAAGAATGAGCTCCTCCAAAAACTGAGCGATGAGATCACCAAGTTAAAGGATGAAAACGGCAAAAAACTTTCTGATGATCAAACCCGCAAAATCCAGAAGGTGATCAATGATGGCATGAATGATGAACGCGACTGGCATCTTTTTGAGAATAGCTTTAATGAGGCACATGAAAGTTTCTTCAAGAAATTAAAAGCACAGCATCCCGATCTTGTTCCGAACGATTTAAAACTTTGCGCCTATCTCAGGATGAACATGAGCAGTAAAGAAATGTCGTCGTTATTGAACATCAGTTTACGCGGGGTAGAGATCCGCAGGTACCGTTTACGTAAGAAGCTGGAAGTACCACACGACAAAAATTTAACTGAATTTTTAATGGAGCTATAGATACTCATCTCAGGCTCAATTTCCTTCATCTTTCAGCTATAAAACTGAATAAAAGTAATGCCGATTAAACCTACAAAAACCAGGAGTATGTCCTGATTGTATCCTACCATATAAAATTGGCACTACATCATTACCTCTCATAACCGTTTTTATAACCCCACAAAACACTTAGTGTTATTTTTACACTTGTGTATATGTTAAAATTATGTTAAAATCTCAAAAACTGCGTTTTTAGGCTAAAATCGCATTCGGTTTAGTTGGTTGAGATACCCCACAAAGCAATATGATGTATAAATGTAGAGGTACAAACACTTGCACATCAGCAAAAACAACCTCACATTTAACTAACAATTAAACTAAAATTTATAATAAAGCATGAAAAGAATCTTTACAAGAATTTCTGTTCTCGCTGCATTTTGTTTGCTAACAATTAACGTAGCATTAGCGCAAAACATTACTGTAAAAGGTAAGGTAATTGATGGAGGTGACAAAACTCCATTACCAGGCGTATCTATTTTAATTAAGGGCACACAAACCGGCACCCAAACAGATGTAAATGGCGGCTATTCTCTTAGCGTACCAGCCAATGCCACATTGGTATTCAACTTTGTAGGCTACACAGCACTTGAGCAGGCTGTAAATAATCAAACCACCATCAATGTATCATTAGCATCATCAACACAACAGTTAGAGCAGGTTGTGGTTGTGGGTTATGGTACGCAAAGAAAAATTGATGTTACTGGATCGGTTGGAACGGTAAAAGGCGAGGATATTTCTAAGCAGGCATCGGTAAATCCAGTTGGTGCACTACAAGGTAAAGTTGCCGGTGTTTCAATCACCAATACAGGTACACCAGGTGGTTCTCCAACAATAACAATCAGAGGTACAAGTACCATTTACGGAAAAACCGGACCATTGTACGTGGTAGATGGTGTATGGTATGATGATATTAATTTCCTTAATCCGGCAGATATCGCCAATATCAGTATATTAAAAGATGCGTCATCACAATCAATTTACGGTATCCGTGCTGCAAATGGTGTTGTTCTGGTAACTACGGTTAAAGGTAAAAAAGGAAATGCCGTAATCAATTACAATGGATCTGTTGGTGTTCAAAAAGTAACCAATCAGGTAGAAATGGCAAATGCAAGTGAGTATGCCACTTTGGTAAACGAAGCTTATAGTCTTCAATCTCCGCCAGCAGCCCCATTGTTTGCAAATACTAACCTTGGTGAAGGAACTGATTGGTACAATCAGGTTTTGAGAACTGCTATGGTTAACAATCATCAGTTATCAATAAGTGGAGGAAGTGACAAATCAACATACAACTTCTCATTAGGTTATCTTGATCAGGACGGAATTGTAAAAAACAACAATTATAAACGCTATACAGTAAGGTTGGCTAACGATTTCCAGGTTTTTGAACCGTTAAAAATCGGTTATAACGTTGCCGGAACGTATAGTAAATCAATAGATGCACCTACATCTATTTTCAGGGCTATGTACGCAGCATCGCCCGTTGTACCTGTATTTAATGCAGATGGCAGCTACGGCGATCCTAATGCTTTTAATCTTGGAAATGGAAGTAACATGAATCCACAGGCTACTTTGGACTTCTTTAATCAGAATACAACCAAATACAAAATTAATGGTAACGTATATGCGGAGTTAAAATTCCTCAAAAACTTTACTTTCAAAACCAGTATTGGTGGAGATTTTGGACAGGAAGAAGTTAGAGGTTATGTACCAAAATATAAAGCTACCAACACGCAACTTAGTACGATAAGTAAACTTGATATAGACCGTATTGAAAATAGAAACTGGCTTGTTGAAAACACCTTGACTTTCGACAAAAAATGGAATGATCATAGTTTAACTGTTTTGGCAGGTCAAACGGCTCAGCGCAATAAAATGTATACCATAAATGCTGATGCGCAAAATGTTCCTTATACTTCAGAAGGAGATTTATATTTAGCATTAGGCGATGCTGCAAGCAGAAGTATTATTGATAAAGGCGAGTTAAGTACCTTTACATCTTATTTCGCCAGGGTTAATTACGGTTATAAAAACAAGTATTTATTAAATGCTTCCATAAGAAGAGATGGTGCCTCTCAATTTTTCGGATCTGATAACGTTTGGGGTAATTTCCCTTCAATCGGTGCAGGCTGGGTAATCAGCAATGAAGAATTTATGAAAAACCAGAACATCTTCAGTAATTTAAAATTAAGAGGAAGCTGGGGTAAAGTGGGTAATGCCGGAGTTCCATTTAATCCATCAACCCAAACAGTAGATCAAACTGCTGCTTTAATTGCAATTTTTGGAGGGATTCCGTATACAGGAGCCAGTATCAGAACGCTTGTGCCACCAACCCTTTTCTGGGAAAGAAGTGCAGGAACTGACATTGGCCTTGAAATGGGTTTCTTAAAAAACAGGTTAAATGTTGAGCTTGATTACTACAACAGAAAAACAGAACAGGCAATATTTGATATCCCTGTTTTAGGAAGTTTAGGAACCGTAAACAGTTCTATCATTGCCAACCAGGCAGATATTCAAAACCGTGGTTTCGAATTTTTGGCAACCTGGACTGATAAAACATCAGGCGGATTAACCTATTCGATCAGTGGAAACTTAGGAATAAATAATAATAAAGTATTAAACGTTACTTCAGGAGCAAACCCAATTTACAAAGGAGGCGCAGGCCTAACCAGTGGTTATGTTTCTACAAGAACGGTTAATAACAGAGCTATTGGAGAATTCTATGGTTATCAGGTAGCCGGTGTATTCCAAACAGATGCAGAAGCCGCAGCATGGCCAGGCTTTAAAAAGGGCGATTTTAAATATGCTGATATCAATGGTGATGGACTGATCGATTTAAGGGACAGGGTTGTTCTTGGTAATCCAAATCCTAAATTCACTTATGGATTAAACACCAACTTTGCCTACAAAAACTTTGATTTAACTGTTGATATACAAGGTGTGGCAGATGTAGATGTATTTAATGCAAACCTAAGCAGCAGATTTGGTAACGAAAACTACACCAAAGATTTCTTTGATCATCGTTGGACTGGTCCGGGTACTTCAAATACCTACCCTTCTGCTGATTTAGCTGGTGGACTTAACAATGCGCCAAACTCATTTTATATAGAAAAAGGCGATTATATCAGATTAAGAAACATTCAACTTGGTTACAGCTTACCTTCAGCAATTGTTAATAAATGGAAAATGCAACGATTAAGGGTATTCTTAAACGCACAGAATGCAGTTAACATTTTTGGATACAAAGGATTTAGCCCGGAGGTAGGTGGAACACCAACTAATGCAGGTATTGATACCAATGTATACCCTTTGTTTGCTACTTACAATTTTGGAGTTAACGTAACTTTCTAATCGACTTAAAATGAAAAAATATATAAACACACAATCATTTTTTGCTGCAGCTGCACTTAGTGCAGTACTTTTTACTGCATCATGCAAAAAAGATTTTCTAAATGTTCCGCCACAGGCTCAGCAACCATCAGTAACCTTTTGGAAAACACCAGAAGATGCTTTAAAAGGTGTAAACGCAATTTATGCTAACCTACGCAGCTGGAACAATATTGCTTTTAATGCAATTGCCATTGAAAGTACAGGTTCTGATGAAGCAGACAAAGGCAGTACACCTACTGATGCAACCTTTTTTAATCTTTACGATCAATTTACGGTTACATCTACTCATGGCACACTCCTAGACTTCTGGACAGGTCAATACCAAAATATTAATCTTTGCAACCAGGTTCTTGATAATATCCCAAATATCAGTATGGATGAGAGCCTTAGAAACAGATATCTTGCAGAAGCTAAATTTGTTAGGGCATATTCATATTTCAGACTGGTTCGTGCCTATGGAAACGTGGTGCTAAGGTTACACGTGCCTAAAGATAATAGCGAATATAATCTACCTCAATCGGATAAGGCTACTGTTTATGCACAGATCGAAAAAGACTTGAATGAAGCAGCAGCAGTTTTACCTCAATCTTACGGTGCAGCAGATCTAGGCAGAGCAACTAAAGGTGCAGCCATTGGGCTTCATGCTAAAGTTGCCATGTACCAAAACAAATGGAGTGATGTACTTTCATTAACCAATCAGGTAATGACCATGGGATATGATTTATTCCCAGATTTTGAAAAAGGTTTCAGAACACAGAATGAAAATAACATTGAGTCGTTATTTGAAGTACAGGCAGAATTAGTTCCTGGAAATGCTGATGCATCTAACTCGCAATATAGTCAGGTTCAAGGTGTAGCTGGTATTATGGGCTGGGGCTTTAATACGCCATCGGAGGTATTAGCTAATGCTTTTGAAACAGGAGATCCACGTAAGGATGCTACAATATTGTTTAAAAATGAAACCACTCCTCAGGGTGATTTAATCCCTGGTTCAGTGCCAAATGAAAGATACAATCAAAAATCTTATGTGCCTTTTGCAATGCGTGTATCAGGTTTTAATGAAGGTGCACAGCAAAACTTTAGGGTATTGAGATTTGCAGATATCCTTTTAATGAATGCTGAAGCTGCTAACGAGCAGAACATTCCATCACAGGCATTAACTTCGCTAAACCGCGTACGTAAACGTGCCAGAGGTGGAAATAACAGCATTCTTCCGGATGTTACCACCACAGATAAAACTGAGCTACGCAATGCAATCTGGAAAGAAAGACAAGTAGAACTTGCAATGGAAAATGACCGCTATTTCGACGTTATTCGTCAGGGAAGAGGTTTAGCTATTTTTGGTGTTAAGGGCTGGAAAGCTAACAAAAATGAAGTTTGGCCAATTCCTCAGAATGAGATTGAGCTAAGTGGAAACCTGTTAAAACAAAACCCCGGTTACTAATACATCTTTTGATAAAGGTTGTCAGTTAATCCTGACAACCTTTCTTTCCTTACCATAATACTATGCTAAACATTGTCCCAAGCAAAATTACTTACCTACTGATAACAATCTTGTGTCCTTTTTTGCTTTTTGCAGCCTGTAATAAAAGCAAGAACACCACTTATGTTCCCGATCTAACGATCAAAAAAAACCTTTCCGATATCGAATTATTGGATCTGGTTCAAAAACAGACCTTCCAATATTTTTGGGATGGTGCCGAACCAACTTCTGGCGCAGGCAGGGAGCGTTTCCATGTAGATAACGTTTATCCGGAAAATGATAAAAACACAGTAGCTACAGGTGCAACAGGTTTTGGCTTAATGGCCATTTTGAGTGGGATTGACAGGAATTACGTAACCAAAAAAGACGGATTAGACAGGTTAAATAAAATATTGGATTTTCTATCCAGAGCCGATCGCTTCCATGGTGCATGGTCGCACTGGATAAATGGCGAAACAGGCAAAGTACGTCCATTCGGACAAAAAGACAACGGAGGTGATTTAGTAGAAACCTCATTCGTTGCTCAGGCTTTAATCTGCATCAACGAGTATTATAAAAATGGTTCTGAACCCGAAAAAGCTTTGGCAAAAAAAGCCGATGACCTTTGGAAGGGTATCGATTTTAACTGGTTCCGCAAAGGACAAAATGTATTGTACTGGCATTGGTCGCCAGAGTACAACTGGGAAATGAACTTTCCGGTAAAAGGCTATAACGAATGTTTAATTATGTATGTTATGGCAGCTTCCTCCCCTACTCATACCATACCAGCCGAAGTTTACCACGAAGGTTGGGCAAGAGGAGGAGCAATTAAAGCAGATTTCGATCTTTATGGACATCATATTCCATTAGATTATCAAGGCGCAAAAAATTCTGTGGGTCCATTATTTTGGGCACATTATTCATATTTAGGTTTAAATCCTAAGGGATTGAAAGACCGCTATGCAGATTATTGGCAAAACAATGTAAACCAAACTTTAGCCATACACGATTACTGTGTAGCCAATCCTAAAAAATTTAAAGGTTATGGCGAAAATAGCTGGGGTTTAACCGCCAGTTACTCGGTAAAAGGATATGCTGCCCATAGCCTTCAGGAAGATTACGGTGTAATTTCGCCTACCGCAGCCATATCATCTATCCCATACACGCCAAAAGAATCGATGAAGGTAATCAGACACCTTTATGAAGATTTGGGTGATAAAGTTTGGGGTAAATACGGTTTTTATGATGCCTTTTCTGAAACCGATAACTGGTATCCGAAAAGGTATTTAGGCATCGATCAGGGACCAATGGTAGTGATGATCGAAAACTACAGATCAGGCCTGCTTTGGAAATTATTTATGGGAAATAAAGATGTTCAAAATGGTTTAAAAAAATTGGATTTCCAGTTTCAGCCATAATATTGAGTTGTATATAAATGTTTAGCCACTATATATTTTAAATTAAATCTACAGAACCATGAAAAGAATAATTTTAATACTAATAGCAATGATTGGGATCACGTTTGTGAATTCAAGTTTCACCACACTCCCAAAGCACAAAGTGGCAACAATAAAAAAGAATAAAAAAGCAAAATTTAATACTGTAAATGTAACGGCTACAAATTCGACCAGCGATGGCGTACACGTAACACTTCAAAACACAACAAGTGGGGGCGCTTATTATTTTTTCATCCCACCAAATACACCAAACGGAGTTGTTTTAGGGCAAATCCCTGAAGGTTCTGACGTTTATACTGTTGGCTTAACCTCAACGGGTGGTGCCCACAATATGTGGATTTACTGGGAACACCAATCTAATGTTACCGGATTGAGTGCAAGCGGAATGGCACTTGGCTGCCAAAGCTGTGCCCAGATTAAAATCTTTTAACTAATCCCCCTACCTAATGGCTAAACATTTATTCAAAATATTTTTAATTACAGCCTTTTTTTGTGGTAGTTATGCTGTTTATGCGCAGCAAAAAACCTATTGCAACCCCATCAATATAGATTATGGTTATACGCCTTTCGAATCTTTTACCGAATGGGGTAAACACCGTGCCACAGCCGATCCGGTAATTGTAAATTATAAAGGTGATTTTTACCTTTTCAGCACCAACCAATGGGGTTACTGGCACAGTGCCGATATGCTGAACTGGAAGTTCCACGAAAAGAAATTTCTTCGTCCCTGGAATAAAACCAAAGATGAACTTTGTGCACCTGGAGTAGGCATCGTTGGCGATACCATGGTGGTTTTCGGGAGTACCTATACTAAAAACTTCACTTTGTGGGGAAGTACCGATCCTAAAGGCAACAAATGGTTTCCATTGGTCGATTCTTTAGAAATTGGTGGTTGGGATCCTGCATTTTTTACTGATGACGATGGCAAGTTTTACATGTACAATGGAAGCAGCAACAATTACCCGATGTATGGCGTAGAGTTAGACCGCAAAACTTTTCAGCCAAAAGGTACCCGTATGCCAATGTACCTGCTCCAAAGCTGGAGATATGGCTGGCAGCGTTTTGGCGAATACATGGACGATACTTTCCTCGATCCTTTTGCAGAAGGTGCCTGGATGACCAAACACAATGGCAAATATTATTTCCAGTATGGCGCACCGGGTACCGAATTTAGTGGCTATTCCGACGGCGTGGTAGTTGGTACCAAACCTTTGTTCTATGATACGCCTACAACTCCGCAGTCTGATCCTTTGAGTTATAAAGGCGGTGGATTTTCACGGGGTGCAGGTCATGGTGCAACCTTTCAGGATAACAGCAAAAATTACTGGCATGTTTCTACCAGCATTATCTGCGTAAAAAATACATGGGAACGTAGAATTGGTATCTGGCCAACCGGTTTCGATAAAGACGATGTCATGTGGACCAATACCGCCTTTGGCGATTATCCGCTTTATTTACCATCTGAAAGAAAAGAAGGTGGGCCTGCCGGACCAGGCTGGATGCTTATTAATTATAAAAAACCGGTAACCGTTTCGTCTACTTTAGGAAGCTTTAATGCCAATAATGCCGTTGATGAAAGTATCAAGACCTACTGGAGTGCAAAAACAGCCAATAATGGCGAATGGATCCAGACTGATCTGGGTAGCCTTGCAACCGTTAATGCCATACAGCTCAACTATGCTGATCAGGATGCTGAATTTTTAGGAAAACAGACGGGAATTTACCACCAATATAAAATCCTTTCCTCAACAGATGGGAAAAAATGGACTACTCTGGTTGATAAAAGCCAAAACAAAACGGATGTTCCGCACGATTACATCGAACTCCAAAAACCAATAAAAACAAGGTTCATTAAATTGGTGAATATTCACATGCCTACCGGAAAATTCGCCATTAGTGGTCTACGCGTATTCGGGAACGGAAATGGAGAAAAACCAACAAAAGTGAAAAACCTGATCGTATTAAGGACAGAAAAAGATAAACGCAGCGCCTACATCAAATGGGAACCTGTTGATAATGCTTTTGCGTATAATCTTTATTACGGTACAGCACCTGACAAGCTGTATAACTGCATCATGATCCACGATTTTAATGAATATTGGTTTAAAGCAATGGACAGTCAAAAGGCCTATTATTTTTCTATCGAGGCGATAAATGAGAACGGTGTATCGGTAAAAACCGAAGTGAAGAAAGTTGATTAAAATAAGCGCTCACGCTCGTTTATAACGAGCGTGGAAATAGCTAATCGTTTTTAACGATTACCACAAAACTGATTAATAAAGAATAAAACACATATATAATGAAAAGAGCGAATATCCTGGTTGTTTTTTTAACACTGCTTGTACTGAACGGATCAGCACAAACCAAAAAACCTCTTTCGGCAGAAGAGGCAAAGATGAATACTTTCATCAGCAACCTGATGGCGAAAATGACCGTTGACGAAAAAATTGGTCAGCTGAACCTGCCAAGTTCTGGTGATATTACCACCGGACAGGCCAATAGCAGCGACATTTCTAAAAAAATAAAAGAAGGACAGGTTGGTGGTTTATTTAACATTAAAGGCGTAGATAAGATTAAAGCCGTTCAAAAAATCGCGGTAGAAAACAGCCGTATGAAAATTCCTTTACTTTTCGGAATGGACGTGATCCACGGTTACAATACCGTATTCCCGATTCCTTTAGGCGTAAGCTGCATCTGGGATATGGCAACGGTGCAAAAATCAGCAAGGATTGCGGCTATTGAAGCAAGTGCCAGTGGCATCAACTGGACCTTCTCTCCTATGGTAGATATTTCAAGAGATCCACGTTGGGGCCGCATTTCTGAAGGAAGTGGTGAAGATGCTTATTTAGGCTCGCAGATTGCAGCCGCTATGGTAAGAGGGTATCAAGGTAAACTTCAGGCCAATAACGAAATTTTAGCCTGTGTAAAACACTATGCCTTATATGGCGCAGCAGAAGCCGGTAGAGATTACAATACCACCGATATGAGTAAAGTGCGTATGTACAATGAATATTTCCCACCTTACAAAGCAGCTGTTGATGCCGGAGCGGCCAGCATAATGGCTTCTTTTAACGAAGTTGATGGCATTCCTGCAACCGGAAGCAAATGGTTAATGACTGATGTTTTACGTAATCAATGGGGTTTTAAAGGTTTTGTAGTAACCGATTACACGGGTATCCCTGAAATGATTGCACATGGTATGGGCGATTTGCAAACTGTTTCTGCTTTGGCTTTAAATGCAGGAGTTGATATGGATATGGTGGGTGAAGGCTTTTTAGGAACCTTAAAAAAATCTTTAGCTGAGAAAAAAGTAGGTATCGCGCAAATAGACAGGGCTTGTAGATTAGTACTTCAGGCCAAATACAAACTGGGCTTATTTACCGATCCTTATAAATTCTGCAACGCTGAAAGAGCAGAAAAAGAGGTTTTCAGTCCGGCTAACCGACAGGTGGCACGCGAAGTTGCCGGTGAAAGCTTTGTATTGTTAAAAAACAACAACAATTTACTTCCGCTTAAAAAATCAGGTACAATTGGTTTAATTGGCCCACTGGCTGATAATACGGCCAATATGTACGGCACCTGGAGTGTTGCAGCTCTTTTCGATCAATCGGTAACCGTGCTTCAAGGTTTAAAAAATGCTTTAGGTAACAATGCCAAAGTATTAACGGCCCGTGGTGCCAACTTCCTGGCCGATTCTACCATGGAACACCGTTATGTAAACATCCACAACCCTACTTATAAACGCGATCCACGCACAGAAGCTGAAATGATCAAAGAAGCTTTAGAAGTAGCAAAAAAATCGGATGTAATTGTGGCTACTATTGGCGAAGGGTCTGAATTTACCGGCGAAAGCAGTAGTGTAACCGATATTCAGATTCCTGAAACACAGAAAAACTTATTAAAGGCATTGGCTAAAACAGGCAAACCAGTTGTTTTGGTATTGTTTACAGGCCGTCCGTTGGCATTAAACTGGGAGCAGGAAAATATCCCGGCCATTTTAAATGTTTGGTTCCCGGGTAGCGAAGCAGGAAGTGCAATTGCCGATGTACTTTTTGGCGATGTTAATCCTTCAGGTAAATTGAGTACCACTTTTCCTCAAAACGTAGGTCAGGTACCCTTATATTATGCACATAAAAATACCGGTCGCCCATTGGCAGAAGGTAAATGGTTCGAAAAATTCCGTTCCAATTATCTAGATGTAAGCAACGATCCGCTATACCCATTTGGATTCGGCTTAAGTTATACCACTTTTAACTATAGTGATGTTAAATTAAGCTCAAATACCTTAACCAAAGGAAAATCGATCACCGCATCGGTTACTTTAAACAATACAGGTAAGTACGATGGTAAAGAGGTGGTTCAGTTATACATCCAGGATCTTGTAGGTAGTATTACCCGTCCGGTTAAAGAATTAAAAGGTTTCCAAAAGGTGAATTTAAAGGCCGGAGAAAGCAAAACAATCACTTTTAACATTTCGGAGAACGACCTTAAATTTTACAATTCTGATCTAAAATTCGTGGCAGAACCAGGTGATTTTAAAGTATTTATTGGTACCAACTCACGTGATGTAAAAGAAGCATCTTTTACACTGAAATAAAAACAATTAGGTTTGGTTATAAACCCTGTGCTATTGTAAAGTAGCCAGGGTTTTCTATTTTTGTTAGATGAAAAAGATTTTATTTACAATTTGCATTCTTTTTTCTGTACTCTTTCTAAACGCTCAGGATTTTAAAAAATTCGACAGGGGAAGCTATATCAAAGGAAAGGATTCTATCTACTACAGGATACTTTTCCCGGAGAATTTTAATCCCGACCAAAAATATCCGATCGTTTTCTTTTTACATGGAAGTGGAGAAAGAGGTAACGATAATGCCAGTCAACTGGTGCATGGCGGGAAATTATTTCTAAAGAGTGATGTACGCAAAAATTTCCCTGCGATTGTGGTTTTCCCTCAATGTCCGCAGAATGATTTTTGGGCCAATGCCAATTTTGAAAAAGATGCCAAAGGCAAAAGAAGAATCAGTTTTGTAGAAGGTGGCAAACCGACCAAAGTGATGCATGCACTGCAAGGAATGGTTAAAAACTTCCTTAAAAAACCTTATGTAGATAAAAAACAGGTTTATATTGGCGGCTTATCAATGGGTGCAATGGGTACTTACGAGCTATTAAGAAGAGAACGTCGTAAATTTGCCGCTGCTATCGCCATCTGCGGTGGCGACAACACTAATAATATTAAAAAATACCAGAAAATTCCGCTATGGATCTTTCATGGTGCAAAAGATGACATCGTTGATCCGGCATTCTCGATTGCCATTGCTGAACGTTTAAAAACGGTTGGTGATGAAGTAAAGTTTACCCTTTATCCAAATGCAAACCACAACAGCTGGGACAGTGCATTTGCTGAGCCAGAATTATTGAGTTGGTTATTTTCGCATAAGAAATAATAGATCAAACCTCGCAGGTTTTAAACCGAAGCGCCTCGACTTTATGTTAAATAAACCTGATAAAGCGTAAAGCCCGGAGCCCGATTCTTCATCGGGAGAGGACTTGAAGCGATAGCAGGACTGCTGTAACCGAAAAGCATCAGACCATTGTTTTCCAAATAATATTGACCACCTAAGCCACCTCAAGGTATCTAAGTGATATGATTAAGTTGTATTATCTTTAGATTAAATAGAATAGTCCGTCATACTGAACTTGTTTCAGTATCAATCCGGAAAGACCCTGAAATAAATTCAGGGTGACGATCGGATGTAAAAAAAAGGTCCTGATGTTAACATCAGGACCTTTTCTATAAATATCTGCTTGCTCTTATTCAGCCATATTGTGATAAACGGCCTGCACATCATCATCTTCTTCCAGCTTATCAATCAGTTTAAGTACATCTGCAGCTTGCTCTTCTGTAACCTCGTGATGAGATAAAGCAATACGCTCCAATTTCGAGCTTTTTAATTCAATGCCTTTTTCTTCCAAAGCTTTTTGCAATGAACCAAAGTTTTCGAAAGCACCTTGTGCAACGGCAATATCGTTTCCTTCTTCATCAGCCTCTACATAAAGTTCCTCTAAACCAGCATCAATCAGTTCGAACTCTAATTCTTCCAGATCTAAACCTTCAGCAGGTACAAAACGGAAAATAGATTTGCGGTTAAAAACGAAGTCCAAAGAACCTGTTTTACCTAAAGAACCATCAGTTTTGTTAAAATAGCTACGAACATTGGCAACGGTACGGTTGGTATTATCAGTGGCTGTTTCAATTAAAACTGCAACACCATGAGGCGCATAACCTTCGTATACAATCTCCTCGTAATTGGCCATCGATTTATCAGAAGCACGTTTAATAGCCGCTTCTACCCTATCTTTTGGCATGTTTACCGCCTTCGCATTCTGCATCGCCGTACGTAAACGCGAGTTGGTTTCCGGATGAGGTCCGGATTCCTTTACTGCCATTACGATATCTTTACCAATACGCGTAAACTGAACCGCCATTTTGGCCCAACGCTTAAATTTTCTCTCTTTTCTAAATTCGAATGCTCTTCCCATTTTTGTTAGTATTGAGATATTAGTTATGAGATATGAGACCTTAGGCCTTCAACCTTCCAACCCTCTACCTTTATTATTTCTTTAAATTATTTAACATATCAATTGTCAGTTTCGATAAATCGTACTCTGGTTTCCATCCCCAATCTTTTGCAGCATAACTGTCGTCGATAGAACGTGGCCAGCTGTTTGCAATCTGCTGACGGGGATCATTAGCCGCGTAAGATAAGGTAAAATCCGGAATATGTTTTCTGATTTCCGCAGCCAATATCTCAGGCGTAAAACTTACCCCTCCAAAATTGTAACTGCTACGTACCGAAATATGATCGGCTGGTGCATCCATTAATTCGATAGTTCCGCGGATCGCATCATCCATATACATCATTGGCAATTCCGTTTCTGCATTTAAGAAACTTTGGTAGCTTCCTTTTTTCAAGGCATCGTGAAAAATGTGGATCGCGTAATCGGTTGTACCACCACCTGGGGCAGCTTTCCAGCTGATTAATCCCGGATAACGGATACTGCGTACATCCAATCCGTATTTTTGGTTGTAATACTCGCACCAACGTTCTCCGGCCAATTTACTGATTCCGTAAACGGTATTCGGATCCATTACACAATATTGTGAGGTATTATCTTTTGGCGAATTCGGACCAAATACGGCAATAGAGCTTGGCCAATATACTTTTGCTGTTTTATATTCTAATGCTAAATCTAAAACATTCAGCAAACCATTCATATTTAAATCCCAGGCCAGTTTTGGGTTTTGCTCTCCTGTAGCTGATAATAAAGCTGCTAAAAGGTACACCTGTGTTGGTTTGTATTTATGAAAAATGCCATTGATCATTTCTTTATCCAGCACATTCACAAATTCAAACGGTGCAGAGTTTTTGATGTCGTAATCCGGCCTGCGTATATCGCATGCAACTACGTGATCATCACCATATATTTTACGTAACATGGTTACCAACTCGGTACCAATTTGCCCGTTAGAGCCTAAAACAACAATTTTTTCTTGCATAATTTTTTTGAGATTGAGCAAAGGTAAAAAAATGAGATAAAATGAAGAATGGTTAACCGGTTAATTGTATAAATTGGTTAATTGAGAATTACTAATTGTTAATTAATTGTTGAATGGCTGAATTGTTAACTGGATTGGGTTAGTCGGTTAATTGTGAATTGCAGACTGTCAACCGAAATTGGGTTAATTGGTTAATCGTATAAACTGGTTAATTGATTATTCAACTTTCCAATCAAAACATTCCAACTTTCTAACCTTCCAACATTCCAACTTTAAAACATTCCGACTTTCCAACCTTAAAACATTCCAACTTTAAAACTTTAATTTTATACATTTACTATACATACCGAATAACCAAATAAATAGATGACTCCTTTTGAGCCTGACAGATCTGAAGATTTACTTAACCGCCTAAAACAGGACGATAAGCAGGCTTACGAAAAAATATATTTTACTTTTAGCAAGGAGCTGCTTTATGCGGCCTACAAAAAAACAGGCGATCGGGTAATTGCGGAAGAACTGGTACAGAATATTTTTATCTCCCTTTGGGAAAAACGGCAGGATTTGCAGATTAATAACCTGCAGGCCTATTTATTCGGTGCTCTAAAATTAAGTGTGATCAACCACATCCGCAGTTTGGTAATGGAAAACAAATACATGGAATACCAAACGCTCACCTATTCCGAAAATCACCAGGATACCGCCAACCTGGTCGATCTGCATGATTTATCGTCGATTATAGAAGAAGGAATCAATTCTCTACCCGAAAAAACACAGGAAGTTTTCAGACTGAGTCGCTACCAACATCAATCTACCAAAGACATTGCCACCGGCTTAAACATTACCGAAAAAGCGGTAGAGTACCACATTACCCGCTCAATTAAAAGAATAAAAGAATACATTAAAAACTTTTACATCTTTTTATAGCTGAATATCAATTAATTACAAATTATTTCCATTTTTTTCATGCCTTACTTTAGGGGTTCACCCTTATTATGTTACTGGTATATATAAAGCCAAATATTCTTTCTTATGAATCAGAAATCATTCTACGATTTACTCAGCCGTTACGAAAGCGGAAATTGTACCGAAGCCGAAAAGCTTTGGGTTGATAGATGGTATCATAATTTAAACAGCAAGAATTTTAAAGACTTATCCTCAACTGCGTTGGAAGAAATGCAGACGAATGCCTGGCACAACATCAATAATATTGAACGCAAACCAACACCTGTCCTAAAAGTTAAAAGGCTTTGGCCAAAATTTGCCATTGCGGCTTCCATTATGGTTGCTTTTTTTATTGCAGGATTATATCTGGTGAATTATAACCACGCCGAGCAATCTTTTTTAGACGAAAATGCCGGTTTAAACCTGATCAGCAAAACCAACGAGAGTGATAGCACCATGGTAATTGCGCTAAGCGACGCAAGTACCGTAACCCTTAAACCACAGGCAAACATTATTTACCCAAAAGTTTTTGCAGCCAATAAAAGAACCGTGTATTTAAAAGGAAGTGCTTTCTTTTCGGTGAGTAAAAACCCTCAGAAACCTTTTTACGTTTACAACCAAAAATTGGTGGTACGGGTGTTGGGCACCAGTTTTTGGGTGAAATCGGCTACTGATAACATGCCTGCCCAGGTTGCCGTAAGAACGGGAAAAGTGCACGTAGAAGAAAATCAGAAAAGTTCGCTATTTGCTTTCTCTAAAGAAAAACTGGCGCAACCGATTCTGCTTACGCCCAATCAAAAAGGTGTTTTTTCTGAACATCATTTAAATAAAACATTGGTAAGCAAACCTATTCCTTTGGCCGAAGCTTACAACATACCAACCAGTTTGAGCTATAACTTTAAAGAAGAAAGCATCAGGGAAATTTTTAAAACCTTATCAGAGGCGTATGGCATCGAGATAAAATCGGATAACGGGCAGATATCCACCTACACTTTCACCGGAGATTTAAGCAAAAAAGGGCTATATGAGCAGCTCGATCTGATCTGCGGAACTATATCAAGCAAATATTATATCCAGGGAACCAGCATTGTGGTTTCCAAAAACTAACCAAATATAAAATATGATGAAGAAAAACTACAGCACCAACAGCCCATAAGCGCGGCTCCATTTTCCATAATATTTTTCTAAAAAACAAAGCCGGCAATGTGGGGCATTGCCGGCGAGTTAAATACATTAGAAATGTATTCATGGTATTTCTATGTCCAATAAATCCAATCATTTAATGAACAATAACCAAATTTATGAAAAAAAATCAACTTATTTCGCTGGCGATATATGCAATGAGAGTTTCGATTTACCAAATACTTGCAATAATAATTTTTACCTGTGCTGCATTTGCAAATAATGTAGGCGCACAAGACTTTTTGAATACACCCATTTCGATCAAGGCCGATCAAACCGATATTAAAACCATTATTGAAAAAACAGAACACCTGGCCAATGTGAAGTTTGTTTACAGTCCGCAATTAATAAACTCAGGCCGTAAAGTTTCCATCAATGTAGTCAATCAAAAACTTAAATACTTTCTTGAGAATTCGCTAAAACGTTATGACGTGGGATATAGGATAGTTAAAGATCAGATTCTGCTCTATTCTATTCCCGCCAATAACAACCTCGAACTGCTAAAAGCCTTTGAAGGCATTGTAACCGGAAAAGTAACCGACAGTAAAGGCAATCCTATTCCAGGTGTTTCGGTTACCGTAAAAGGAAAATCAATCGGCACCACCACCGACGAAAATGGTGCTTTTGCGCTAAAAGGACTAACGGTAGATAGTCGGGTGTTAGTTGTACGATACGTAGGTTTCATCTCCAAAGAAGTAAATCTTTCTCCGGGCAATGCCGACGAAAACCTGAACATCAGTTTATCAGAGGATAATCTTCAATTAGAAAGTGTGATGGTAACCGGCGGTAACCCAAAGAAAAAATTAGAAAGTAGTGTGGCGTTAACATCAGTGAGCAATAAAGACATCACGAACAGGGCGCCATTAAACAGTACCGATTTATTAAAAGCCATACCCGGCTTAACCGTAGAAAGTACAGGTGGCGATGGTCCGGGCAATGTTTGGGTAAGGGGCTTTCCACAACAGGGCGGTTACATTTTCCTGGGCATCCAGGAAGATGGCTTACCACTTTTACCAACAGGTTTCAACACCAATCCATCAGTAGATCAATATTACAAAACTGATTTAACCATCCAGAACATCGAAGCGGTTAGAGGAGGCAATGCTTCCATTATCCAGTCCAATACACCGGGTGCTGTGGTAAACAACATCAGTTACGTTGGGGCAGATAAACAATACGGTCAGTTTAAATTTACCACAGGTTTTTCGCAGGGTTTATACCGTTTTGATGGAAACACCGGCGGAAAAATAAACGAAAATATTAAATACAACATTGGTGGTTTTTACCGTACCGATAACGGCGTGGTAGATCAGGGTTTTAATCCGGCTAATCAGGGCGGACAGATTAAAGGCAATATGACTTTTAATTTCAAAAACCATAAAGGTTTTGTCCGCGTGTATGGTAAATACCTCAATGATAAAGTTCAGTTCCTGTTAACCAGCTATTATCCTTACGATGGTACCGGGAAACCGACTACCTACCGCGATTATGATATGGCTTCGCAGTCCATTGTTCCACTACAAACCGAATGGATTTATAACGACCCGGTAGCCGGCAACCACAATTTCAGTTTAACTGATGGTATCCATACCAAATTAGGATCAGGAGGCTTTCAGTTCAACTATTTAACCGATAGCGGCTGGCAGATCGTGAATAATTTCCGCTACCAGAACACCCATACCAACTCAACTTATACCGTTCCTTCCGGAATTGCAGCCAGAACCGCAGCAACACCATATTATTATCCTGGCGGCGCAGTTGCACCATTTGTTACAGGTGATTATGTAATTACTTCATCGGCCAACGGACAGATCAACAGCGATGTGCAGGTAGTAGATTATTTAGACCTGAAAAAAACCATTAAAAACCACAGTTTGGGTATCGGTGCAGGCATCCATCAGTATAATCGTGATGATTTACGTTATGCTTTCCGTTCATTTTCTGAATTTAAAGAGCATCCGAGCATTATTTTACAGTCACCAACTGCAGCAGAGCGTACCATCCAGACCAAAAACACCTTTATTGGCGATACCAGAACCTTATCAGCCTATGCTTCAGATGAGATCAAAATTTCTGAACAATGGCGTTTAGATATCGGTGCGAGGATTGACAACCAAAATGTAAAAGGCGACAGGCCTTATTATGCGCTGAATACAAATGGTACTGTTAATACCACCGCTGCTGCCACCGCAACAATTTTAGGTTATACGCCTTACGATGAGACCTTAACCAATTGGGCGGCATCAGTTGGTGCCAACTATAAAATAAACTCCACTTCGAGCATTTTTGCGAGGGCAACAAAAGCATATAATGCACCAACAATTGGCGATTACAATGCCTCGGCATATAATCCGGCCAACATCAAAAAGCGTCCGGTTTATTTAGGTGAGGTAGGTTTTAAATATGCGAAAAACAACCTGGCCATTTTTGCCTCAGGAAGTTACTCAGCCATTAAAAATGTATCGTTAACCATTAACGTACCAACAACAGCAGCAGGAACACAAGCTTTAGTTGCGTTCGGTTCTACCCGTACATTCAGTGCCGAATACGAAGTTTCTTACAAAATTGCCAAACCGCTTAGTTTACGTTTAACAGGAACATTACAGGATTCTAAATACACCGATTACGAAGCATCAACCAAAGGAAATGCAGCCGTACTGGCAGAATTTGGTGATCGTACCTATAGTTTCACAGGTAAAAGAACAGAACGCGTGCCGGTTTTAAACACCGAGCTTGGCGCTAACTACGATTACAAAAATTTCAACTTATACGTAGCGGCTAATTATGTGGGCAGCCGTTTCACCTCTCCCAGCGACAGTTACAAACTACCTGCCTATGTGGTAATGAAAGCTGGAGCGGGATACAATTTCACTAAAAAAGTTTCAATAAGATTTTGGGCAGACAACTTGTTAAATGCAAAAGTGCTGACAGAGGGCGATGTTCGCGGAGACCAGTTCAGGGATTTCTCGACCGTTACCCCTGGCACATTAATGATTGGACGGACATTACTTCAACGTACTTTCTGGGGATCATTGGCTTATTCATTCTAACAAATCAAACCGGAGTTTACGCTCCGGTTTTTTTAATTCTAAAAACATCATCATGACAACAAGAAGAACATTTTTACAACAGGCAGGCTTAGCAGGTGCAGCTGCTTTTTTAAGTCCGGCTATCATTACTACAGCTTTAGCTCAGTCGGCAAAAGTTTCAAAAATCGGGATAGGCCTTTTCACCCTCAGGGAACAGTTAACTGCTGATGTAAAAGCCACCATCCAACAGGTTGCTAAAATTGGCTATAACCAGGTAGAAACCTATTATGGCTATCCGGGCAAATACGAAGTGAAAGGTTTTTGGGGTTTGGAAGCCAAAGATTTCAATGCTTTATTACAAGCAAACGGACTCACCTCTCCAAGCGGACATTATAACGTGACAGAGTTTTTATCTTCAGGAGATGATAAAGTATTAAAATCGCACATTGAAACCGCAGCCACTGTAAACCAAAAATACTTTGTGATTCCGGCTTTGCCAACTGATATCAGGACCAACGGAAGCCTGGACGATTACAAACGTATGGCCGCCAAATTTAACCAGGCGGCAGAACTTTGCCAAAAATCGGGTTTAAAACTGGCTTACCACAACCATAATTTCGAATTTAAAGATCAGGGAAATGGCGTTACCGGTTACGAAATCCTCTTAACAGAAACCGATGCCAAACTGGTAGGTTTCGAACTTGATATCTTTTGGGCAGTAAATGCAGGCTTAGATCCCGTAGCCATGTTCAGGAAAAATCCAGGCCGATATAAAATGTTCCATGTTAAAGATATGGACAAAACAGACAAAGCCGTTTTTACCGAAGTAGGCGCTGGCAGGATCGATTTCAAAAGCATTTTTGCAGCTTCTAAACTGGCCGGCGTCGACTACATTTTCACAGAACAGGATATTATTAAAAAAGCACCTTATGAGAGTATAGCCGAAAGTTATAATTACATCAAAAAGAACCTACTTTAAGCAGAATTTCTCTGAGAAATAGCCCGCTTCTGGGATTTATTAGTAAATAAGTTCCTCACCTATACTAAATGTACTTTTTACACCAAGTAAAATACCAGCAAAAACCTGCTCAAAATAGCAACAGAGCAATAAAAAGCTATTTATTTAGAACAATTCTACGCGGTAACAATCGCATTGCAGTCTGATAATTTAATCCAAAAAATTTATTCTTTCCGCTATATTTTTTCTAATATTACTAATTGAACACATAAATAACCAATATATAAAACCATAAAGACGATGCACAGAAGAGAAGCACTCAAAAACGTTGCATTTTTGTTGGGAGGAGCAATCTCAGCAAGTACAATGGGCGTTTTATTTGAAAGTTTTACGCTCCCTGAAAACGAAAAAAATTTTGTGAATTATTCGGTGGAAGACGAAAAGATTTTTGCCGAATTTGCTGACATTATTGTCCCGACTACCAAAACCTCTGCAGGTGCAAAAGCCGCAGGTTTAGGTAAGTTTATTCCGATGATGATGAAAGATTGTTACCCTGCCGAAATGCAAACCTCATTTTCGAAGGGCTTTAAAGATCTTCAGGCAAAATCAATGAAAGATTTCGGTAAGAACTACCTGGCCTTAACACCAGCCGACCGCAAAAAATTAATGATCGATTTAAGAACAATCGCACTTGCTCAAAAAGATGGTAAATCAGAAGAAAACAAAGATCTGGCTTACTTTTTCATCACCGCAAGAGATTTAACCTTACTCGGCTATTATTCTTCAGAGATTGGTTGCACCAAAGCACGCGAATATGTGCTTATTCCGGGCCGATATGATGGTAATGCGCCTTTAAAACCAGGCCAAAAATCATGGGCAACCTAATTTCCAACCTCAATAACAAAACATCATGAATTTAAATACAGATTTAAAAGCAGAAAATACTTACGATGCTATTGTAGTAGGATCGGGGATTAGTGGCGGCTGGGCTGCAAAAGAACTTACAGAGAAAGGCTTACGTGTACTGATGCTCGAAAGAGGAATGAACATTGAGCACATTACAGGTTACGAAACCGCCATGAAAAACCCATGGGATTTTAAACATGCTGGTAAGTTAACCGAAGAGCAAAAACGTACCCACCCTGTACAAAAAAGAGATTACCCTTACCAGGAAGCAAACGAAAAATGGTGGGTAAACGATTTGGAATGCCCTTACACCGAAGATAAACGTTTCGATTGGTACCGTGGTTTCCACGTGGGTGGAAAATCCCTAATGTGGGGCCGTCAGAGTTATCGTTTAAGCGATCACAACTTCGAAGACAATAAAAAAGATGGTCACGGTGCAGACTGGCCTATCCGTTACGCAGAGCTTTCGCCCTGGTACGATTATGCTGAGCGTTTTGCCGGCATCAGTGGTTCAAAAGAAAACTGGCCTACTTGTCCGGATGGTGAGTTTTTACCTCCAATGGATTTAAACATTGTAGAAAAATCGGTAAAAGCACGCGTAGAAGAACATTATAAAAGAGAGCGTATCATCATGATTGGCCGTACCGCCAATTTAACAGTGCCTCACAAAGGTCGTGGCAATTGCCAATACAGAAATTTATGTAGTCGTGGTTGCCCGTTTGGTGCTTATTTCAGTACGCAATCTTCTACCCTACCTGCGGCTATGGCTACCAAACGTTTAACTTTACGCCCATACTCTATCGTAAACCACATCATTTATGATAAGGATACGAAAAAAGCAAAAGGGGTAATGGTTATCGATGCACAAACCAACAAAACCATGGAATTTTATGCTAAAATCGTTTTTGTAAACGGTTCTACATTAGGTTCAACATTCCTTTTATTAAACTCAACTTCAGAAGCACATCCAAATGGTTTGGGTAATGCCAGCGAACAATTGGGTCACAATTTAATGGATCACCATTTCCGTTGCGGCGCATCAGGCGAAGCCGAAGGTTTTGATGATAAATATACTTACGGACGCCGTGCAAACGGAATTTATGTGCCTAGGTATCAGAACATTGGTAACGACAAACGTGATTATTTACGTGGTTTCGGTTATCAGGGCGGTGCAAGCAGGGCAAACTGGCAAAGCGATGTAGCCGAATTATCGTTCGGTGCAGACTTGAAAGAAAAAATGACCAAACCAGGCAAATGGACCATGGGATTGGGTGGTTTCGGAGAAATGCTTCCTTATTACGAAAACAAGGTCTACATCGACCATAGTAAAAAAGATAAATGGGGACAGCCGGTATTGGCCATTGATTGCGAATACAAGGAAAACGAGAAAAAAATGCGTGTGGATATGATGAACGATGCGGCCGAAATGTTAGAAAAAGCAGGCATGAAAAACATCAAAACCTACGATGCAGGTTGTTATCCAGGTATGGCAATCCACGAAATGGGTACCGCGAGGATGGGTAACGATCCAAAAACTTCTGTACTGAACAAATGGAACCAGATGCACGAAGTAAACAACGTTTTTGTAACTGATGGATCTTGTATGCCATCAATCGCCTGTCAAAATCCATCGTTAACATTTATGGCCTTAACTGCAAGAGCTTGCGATTATGCTGTAAAAGAATTAAAGAAAAAGAACATCTAGAAAGGTTTAAGGTAGAAGGCTTAAGGTATAGGATTCAATCTCCCTATGCCCTAAGCCTTTAGCCCTATGCCCCATACCTCAAAAATGAAAAGAAAATTAAGAATGGGCATGATAGGCGGTGGAAAAGACGCTTTTATCGGTGCCGTACACCGTTTGGCTGCCAATATGGATGGCCTGATCGAATTATCTGCCGGAGCTTTAAGTGTAAACCCTGAAATCGGGTATGAATCTGGAAAACTACTTTTCCTTCCTGACAACAGGATCTACACCAATTACGAAGAAATGCTGACCAGGGAAAGTGAATTGCCAGCAGATGAAAGAATCGATTTCGTAACCATCGTAACCCCAAATTTTGCCCACTTCGCCCCTGCCATGATGGCTTTGGAAAAAGGCTTCAACGTGGTAATCGAAAAACCAATGACCTTAACTTTAGAAGAAGCAAAACAGCTGAAAGCAAAAGTTGAAGAAACAGGTTTAACCTTATGTTTAACCCATACCTATTCGGGTTATCCAATGGTTAAACAGGCAAAACAAATGGTTAGCGAAGGTGCTTTAGGTGCCATCAGAAAAATTGTGGTAGAATATCCTCAAGGTTGGTTAAGCACCCTTTCAGAACGCGAAGGCAATGCCCAGGCTGCCTGGCGTACCGACCCATCAAAAACCGGAAAAAGCGGTAGCATGGGCGATATTGGTACACATGCTGCACACCTGGCAGAATATATTTCTGGCTTAAAAATCACAAAAATCTGTGCCGATTTAAATATTGTGGTTCCTGGAAGAGCAATTGATGATGATGGCAACGTATTGTTAAAATTCGATAACGGAAGTAACGGTGTGCTGGTAGCCTCTCAAATTGCTGCCGGAGAAGAAAACGCATTAAAAATTAGGGTTTATGGCGAAAAAGGTGGTATAGAATGGCACCAGATGGAACCAAATACTTTAATTGCCAGATGGTTAAATGCACCTGCACAGATCTACAGAACAGGTAATGGTTATATGGGCAGTTTCGCTCAGCACAATACCCGTACACCAGGCGGTCACCCTGAAGGTTACTTAGAGGCATTTGCAAATATTTATAGAAACTTCGCCTTAACTGTAAATGCAAAACTTAACAATGAGCAGCCTACTGCAGAAATGTTGGATTTTCCGGGTGCAGAAGACGGCGTAAGAGGAATGGCATTTATTGAAAATGTAGTGGCTTCCAGCCAGTCTGATCAAAAGTGGCACGATTATAAACTATAACTATTCAGCATGACAACAATAAAAGGACCAGCAGTATTTTTAGCACAATTTATAAGCGACGAGGCACCATTTAACACCTTAGAAAATATCTGCGAATGGGCAGCCGGATTAGGTTTTAAAGGTATTCAGATGCCAACACTGGATGCAAGGTTTATTGATCTTCAAAAAGCGGCTGAAAGTAAAACTTATGCCGATGAACTGAAAGGGAAAATTGCTTCTTATGGTTTAGAGATTACCGAGCTTTCTACCCACCTACAAGGTCAGTTGGTTGCCGTACATCCTGCTTACGATGATCTTTTTGATGCATTTGCACCAAAAGAAGTACATAAAAACCCCAAAGCCAGAACAGAATGGGCCGTGCAACAAATGAAATATGCAGCCAAAGCCTCTCAAAATTTAGGCTTAAATGCACATGCAACATTTAGTGGTTCGTTATTATGGCAATATTTCCACCCATGGCCGCAACGCCCTGCCGGATTAGTTGAAGAAGGTTTTGCAGAACTGGCAAAACGCTGGACACCAATTTTAAATGAGTTTGACCAATGTGGTGTTGATGTTTGCTACGAAATACACCCCGGAGAAGATTTATTTGATGGCGAAACTTACGAAATGTTCCTTGCCGCAGTAAATAATCACCCGCGGGCATGCTTATTGTATGATCCATCACACTTTGTGTTGCAACAATTGGATTACATTCAATACATCGATTTTTACCACGAACGCATTAAAGCTTTCCATGTTAAAGACGCAGAATTTAACCCTACAGGCAAACAAGGCACTTTTGGTGGCTACCAGAGTTGGGCAAACCGTGCCGGCCGTTACCGTTCGCCAGGAGATGGGCAGGTTGATTTTAAAACCATTTTTAGTAAATTGGCACAATATGATTTTAAAGGTTGGGCCGTTATGGAATGGGAATGCTGTATTAAAAACCAGGAAGATGGTGCCCGCGAAGGCGCCGAATTCATTAAAAAGAACATCATTAACGTAACAGATAAAGCATTTGATGATTTTGCTGCATCAGGCAGTGATAGCGCTTTCAACAAAAGAATATTAGGATTACAAGATTAACAAACACAAAACACACACAAAATGAAAAAGACATTTTTAATTTTAGGCGCTGTAGTCATCTTTATGGCTTCATTTTCAAAGGCAGATTTAACCAGAGAAAAAACGGTAGTTGCAACAGCAACAATGACAAACCATGCTGCTTTCCAGTCAAATCCTGGCGAAAAACTGATCAATAAATCAGATTGTTTAGGTTGCCATAACAAAACCAATAAAATTATTGGCCCTGCTTATGTAGAAATCGCTAAAAAATATCCGGCTACCGAGAAAAACATCAACATGTTAGCCGATAAAATTATTAAAGGTGGAACCGGGGTTTGGGGCAATATGCCAATGACTGCTCATGCTACACTTAAAAAAGACGATGCAAAATTGATGGTAAAGTACATTTTATCCCTTAAAAAATAATTTTAACCAAATTAGCAAATCGATTTACTAATATGAAAACAGAGCAAGAAAATAAAAACACGAGTAACCGTCGTGATTTTATTAAAACTTCGGCAATCGCTGCCGCAGCTTTCATGATCGTGCCCCGCCATGTATTGGGCGGACCCGGTTATTTAGCACCAAGCGATCGCTTACTGGTTGCCGGCATTGGTGTCGGCGGAAAAGGCCAGAGCGATTTAGATATGTTCAACAAAAGCGGAAAAGCAGATATTGCCTTTTTATGTGATGTTGACGATCGCCGCGCAGCCAATAGTGTGAAAGCTTTCCCTAAAGCCAAATACTATAAAGACTGGCGCGAAATGCTGGATAAAGAACATAAAAACTTCGATGCGGTCTCTGTTTCCACTCCCGATCATAACCATGCCATACAGGCTTTGGCTGCCATGCAGCTGGGCAAACATGTTTACGTGCAAAAACCTTTAACACACGATATTTATGAAGCGCGTATCTTAACCGCTGCTGCAAAAAAATATAAAGTAGTTACCCAAATGGGTAATCAGGGTGCATCAAACGATGGTCCACGCCAAATGAAAGAATGGTATGAAGCGGGTTTAATTGGTGATGTACATACGGTTTACGCCTGGACCGACAGACCGGTTTGGCCACAGGGCATTCCACGACCAACAAAAAAAGCCGAAATTCCAAAAGAATTAGACTGGAATTTATGGTTGGGTACTGCTCCTGAAAAAGATTTTATAGACAAACTGGTTCCTTTTAACTGGCGTGGCTGGTGGGATTACGGAACCGGTGCCCTTGGGGATATGGGATGCCACTTAATCGAAGCTCCTTTTAGTGTATTAAACTTAAAATATGCAAAAGAAGTTGAAGCAAGCGTAGGCTCTGTTTATGTAGATGAATTTAAACGCGGTTATTTCCCTGAAAGCTGCCCTCCATCAAGTCACGTTACCTTAAAATTTCCTAAAACCAATAAAACCAAAGGTGATGTAACCTTACATTGGATGGACGGTGGAATACAACCGGAACGCCCTGAAGAATTAGAAGCTGACGAAACTTTTGGTGATGGTGGTAATGGTACCTTGTTCATCGGAACTAAAGGTAAAATGATGTCTGAAACCTATAGCGCAAATCCGAAATTGTTGCCTTTAAGTAAAAACAAAGACATTAAAGTTGCGCCAAAATACGCCCGCGTGCCAAATGGTGCAAACGGCCACTATAAACAATGGGTTGAAGCCGCAATTGCAGGTTATGGCAAACAGGAAGTTAGTTCTCCTTTCGAAATTGCAGGACCGTTAACAGAAGCTTTATTAATGGCGAATTTGGCCATCAGAAGTTTCGATATCCAAAAAACAGTTAACGGTAAAACTACTTATCCAGGCAGGTACACCAAAATGCTTTGGGATAACGACAACATGAAAGTTACCAATTTCGACGAAGCAAACCAGTTTGTAAAACGCGAATACCGCCAGGGCTGGAACAATTTAACTCTTTAATTATCATAAACCTCGCAGCAAAAAAAACTGCGAGGTTTTATTTAAAAAAAATGAAAAAAATCTTTCTTTCTGCTTGTATTCTGTTAGCAGTTACACAAATATCAAAAGCTCAAAAGGGCTTCAAACCACTGTTTGATGGTAAAACCACTACAGGATGGCATACCTATAACAAAACTACTGTTGGTAGTGGCTGGCAGGTTCAGGATGGTGCATTGCACCTGGATTTAGCCAAAAAAGGCACTGATGGCGGTGGTGATTTGGTTACAGACAAAGAATATGGCGATTTCCATTTAAAATATGAGTGGAAAGTAGCTCCAAAAGCCAATAGTGGTTTAATTTTTTACGTTCACGAAGAGCCTAAATATAACGCTACCTACTCTACAGGTTTAGAAATGCAGGTAATTGATAACGACGGTCACCCGGATGGAAAAATCACCAAACACCGTGCTGGCGATTTGTACGACCTGGTAAAAAGCTCATCTGAGCCGGTTAAACCTGTTGGTCAATGGAATAAAGCAGAAATCATTAGTAAAAAAGGTAATTTAACTTTAATTTTAAACGGAGTTGAAGTGGTAAAAACCACCCTTTGGGATGATAACTGGAAAAAAATTGTTGCAGGCAGTAAATTTGCAACATGGGAAAACTGGGGAACGTTTAAAACCGGCAAAATTGCCCTGCAAGATCACGGAGATGAAGTTTGGTACAAAAACATCTCGATAAAAGAACTTTAAAAAAGGAAAATGTAAGAGGGAAGCTGTATAATGTGAATTACTAAATCCCTCTTACCAAATCCACATAAAATATTATAACATTGTAAGATGAGTTTGGGGCACGTTTCCATCATCCCTCTTACCTTAACCCATTTTACATAATTACTAGCCAAATGAATAGCACTACTCGCTTTAAACTCTCTGCCATGATGTTCCTGGAATTTTTTATCTGGGGTGCATGGTTTGTAACTTTAGGAGCTTTCTTAAACAATAACCTAAAGGCAACCAATTCTGAAATTGGTTCTGTATTTTCAACACAATCCTGGGGCGCCATTATTGCTCCATTTATCATTGGCCTTATCGCCGACAGGTATTTTAACGCTGAAAGAATTTTAGGTGTTTTACACATTATTGGTGCTATTTTAATGTACCAGATGTATAATGCGCCAGATGTAAGCGTTTTTTACCCTTACGTTTTAGCTTACATGATTTTGTTCATGCCTACCCTTGCGCTGGTAAATTCGGTTTCTTTTAACCAAATGAAAGATGCTGAAAAAGAATTTGCAAACATCAGGGTATTCGGTACAATCGGGTGGATCATTGCTGGTTTACTGATCAGTTTTGCATTCCACTGGGATTCTCCGGAAGGAATTCAGGCGGGATTATTAAAAAGCACCTTTTTAATGGCTGGTATCGCTTCTTTGGTCTTAGGAATATTTAGTTTTACTTTACCTGCTACTCCTCCAAAGGTTGCCAAAGACGAAAAAATAAAAATTGGTGACATTTTAGGTCTGGATGCATTAAAACTATTAAAAGATAAAAACTTTGCTGTTTTCTTCATCTCTTCCATCCTGATCTGTATCCCATTAGCCTTTTATTATCAAAATGCGGGCCTTTTCCTGGCAGATATTAAAGTTTCAAACCCAACAGGTAAAATGGCCATCGGTCAGGTTTCTGAAGCACTATTTTTATTGGCCATTCCGGTATTCTTTTCTAAATATGGTTTTAAGAAAACCATCATTGTGGGTATGTTGGCCTGGGCGGTACGTTATGTGTTATTTGCTTATGGTAATGCCGGCAACTTAAGCTTTATGCTGATCATTGGAATTGCGCTCCACGGTGTTTGTTACGATTTCTTCTTTGTTTCTGGTCAGATTTATACCAACTCAAAAGCCGGAGAAAAATTTAAAAGTGCTGCACAGGGTATTATCACGCTTGCAACTTATGGCGTGGGTATGTTGATTGGCTTTAAAGTAGCCGGATTAATTACCGACATGTATAAAACCGGAGAGGTAACGGATTGGAAAATGGTTTGGATTATCCCGGCAGGAATTGCAGCGGCAGTGTTCTTATTGTTTGCCCTGCTGTTCAACGATAAAACTAAATCTGAAATAGAAGCTAAAGCAGTTTAATATGGCCTCAAACGTAAATAGAAGAAATGCTTTAAAGAACATCATAGCAGGAACTGCTGCGATTAGTGTTTCTTCAGGGTTTTCAGCATTAGCAATGGATAAAGCAGAATCAGATCAGCCGCTAAGGCTAAAAGGAAATATCAACCATGCAGTTTGCCGCTGGTGTTTTAGTAGTTTAGATGTAGAAACACTTTGCATCGAAGCTAAAAAAATCGGTATTAAAGGGATTGACCTCGTTGGACCTAAAGATTGGCCGACCTTGAAAAAACATGGCCTGGAATCGACCATGTGCAATGGAGCAGAAATTAATCTGGTAGATGGTTTTAACGATGAAAAATTCCACGAAAAATTAATCCAGAACTATACAGCAATGATTCCGCTTGTAGCCGAAGCCGGATATAAATACCTCATCTGTTTTAGCGGAAACCGCCGTGGTAAAGATGATGAAACCGGTTGGAACAATTGTGTTAAAGGCCTGAAACAATTGATGCCATTGGCCGAAAAACACAATGTTGTTCTGGTAATGGAGTTATTAAACAGCAAGCTGAACCATAAAGACTACCAGTGCGACAGAACCTCGTGGGGAGCAGAACTTTGCAAACGTTTAGGATCTGAAAACTTTAAGTTACTGTATGACATTTACCACATGCAGATTGATGAAGGTGATGTGATCAGGAACATTAGAGATTACCATCAGTACATTGCCCATTACCACACTGCTGGTGTTCCGGGCAGAAACGAAATTGATGATACACAGGAACTTTATTACCCGGCCATTATGAAAGCCATTGCCGAAACCGGCTTTAAAGGTTTCGTTGCACAAGAATTTATACCAAAAAACGCTGATAAAATAGCCTCCTTAAAAAAGGCAATCTCAATTTGCGACATTTAAAAATATACCTATGATATCAAGAAGAAGTTTTATACTCAATAGTAGTATGGCTGCAGCGGCAGCACTTTTGGCTCCGTCGTTCGCTTTTGCTGCCGATAAAAAAGCAGTAGGCTTACAATTATATTCTTTAAGGGACGAACTTCCTAAAGATGTAAAGGGAACCATTGCCAAGGTGGCAAAAGCTGGCTTCAAAGAAGTTGAAACCTATGGTTTTTCGATAAAAGATCAATTTTGGGGATTAACGCCCAAAGAATTTAAAGCATTGTTGGATGCTAATGGATTAAAAGCACCAAGTGGCCATTACGGTTTAGGCACTTACCTGGCTGATGGAAATACCACAGAACTTAAAGCGGCAATTGCAGCAGCAAAAGTACTGGGCAGCGAATACGTAACCATTCCCTGGTTAGATGGAAGCATCAGAAAAAATGCCGAAGATTATAAAAAAATCGCAGCCAGGATTAACGAAGCTGGAAAATTGACAAAAGCAGCCGGTATCAGATTAGCCTACCATAACCACAATTTCGAATTCGAAAAACAGGGTGATACCACCGGTTACGAGATCCTGTTGAAAGGAACCGATAAAAAACTGGTTGATTTCGAACTTGATTTATACTGGGTAGTACGCTCAGGTAACGATCCGATTAAGTTATTTAAAGAAAATCCGGGCCGTTTTACCATGTGGCATGTTAAAGATATGGACAAAGCCAATCCGGCATTAAATGCTGAAGTAGGAACTGGTTCTATTAACTTCAAACCTATTTTTGCCCAGGCTAAACTTTCGGGCATGAAACATTTCTTCGTAGAGCACGAAACCAATTATAAGCCAAATCCACTAGGTTCCGTTACCGCAAGCTGTGCATTTATTAAAAAAGAAATTATTTAAATCTTAAGGCAATGAATTCAAGAAGAACATTCTTAAAACAAGCAGGATTAGCAGCCGGAGCGGCTTTGTTAATCCCATCATTTGCTTTTGATAAAGTAAGCAAAAATGTTGGCCTGCAATTATACACCCTACGCGATGAATTGCCAAAAGATGTAAAAGGCGTTATTGAAAAAGTAGCAAAAGCCGGATACAAAGAGGTTGAAACTTATGGTTTTGCAAATGGAAAATTTTGGGGTTTAACGCCTAAAGAATTTAAAGCCTTACTTGACGCCAATGGCTTAAAAGCACCAAGTGGACATTACCACATGGATGATTTTGTAAAAACAGGAAATGCCGATAGGTTAAAAGCAGATATCGAATCATCAGCTGCAATTGGTGGTAAATATTTTACCATTGCCGGCGCACACGTTGATATGAGTAAAGGTGCCGATGGTTTCAAAAAAACCGCAAGCGATTTTAACAAAGTGGCAGAAATTGCAAAAGCCTCAGGATTAAAATTCGCTTATCATAACCACGATTTCGAATTTAAAAAATTAGGCGATACTACGGGTTACGATGTATACTTAACTGAAACAGATAAAAACCTGGTTAATTTTGAAATGGATTTATACTGGGTAGTACGTTCAGGTAATGATCCGTTAGCATTATTTAAAAAATACCCAGGCCGTTTCCCAATGTGGCACGTAAAAGATATGGACAAAGCCAAACCTGAATTAAACACCGAGGTGGGTAAAGGATCAATTGATTTTAAATCGATTTTTGCTCAGGCAAAACTTTCAGGTATGCAACACTTTTTTGTAGAGCACGAAAATAACTATCAGCCAGATCCAATTGGCTCGATCAAAACAAGCTGCGATTATATCAAAGCAAGTTTAATTTAAATTTTCTCCAGACCTCGCAGGTTTTTAAAACCTGCGAGGTCTAAACTAAAAAAGCACATAGAGGAAGAGATGCGTACAGCGATAAAATCGCTTTTCTCATACATCCTTTTTACAAAAGAGGACGATCCATAAGGTTCGCACCATGCTAGAACGGCTGACCTAGGTTAATTAAACCTGACAGTAGCGGGCATCCCGATTCTTCATCGGGATAAAGCGGATGGCAGGACTTTCGTAACCGATAAACGCTGAAACCTGCTTTCCAAAAAAGAAAGAAAGCCTCTCTTATCAAGTTTTACTAAATCGAATTAATGATTTATCTTCTACCCATATTTTCTATCGAAAATCCAAAATTTTAAACATTAAAAGCAAATTTAATTGGTAACGATGGGGATATAAGCTTAATTTTTAGCATATTTGGGCTTATATCAAATAATTAATAATATAAAAAAAATTTAAAATGAAAGTAGCAGTAGTAGGTGCAACCGGATTGGTTGGCACTGTCATGTTAAAAGTATTGGAGGAAAGAAATTTCCCTTTAACAGAGTTAATTCCCGTAGCATCAGAAAAGAGCGTTGGTAAGGAAATTACTTTTAAGGGTAAGAAGTTCCCAATTGTTAGCATGGATGCTGCAATCAGCATGAAACCAGATATCGCTTTGTTTTCGGCTGGTGGAAATACTTCATTAGAGCACGCGCCACGTTTTAAAGAGGCTGGAACAACGGTTATCGATAACTCTTCTGCATGGAGAATGGATCCTGCAATTAAATTAATTGTACCGGAAGTTAATGCACACGAACTTTCTATCGATAACAAAATTATTGCTAACCCAAACTGTTCTACCATCCAGATGGTGGTGGTATTAAAGCCTTTGCACGATAAATACAAAATTAAACGTGTGGTGGTTTCTACCTATCAATCGGTTACCGGTACAGGTGTTAAAGCTGTTGAGCAATTAATGAATGAGCGTAAAGGTATTGATGGCCCGAAAGCTTATCCTTATGAAATCGATTTAAATGTTCTTCCTCATATTGATGTTTTCCTGGAAAACGGATATACCAAAGAAGAAATGAAAATGGTTAAGGAAACGAACAAAATCATGAGCGATGATAGCATTAAAGTTACCGCTACAACGGTTCGTATTCCGGTAATGGGTGGTCACTCAGAATCGGTAAATATCGAGTTTGAAAATGATTTCGATTTAGCCGAAGTGCGTAGTATTTTAGAAAAATCGCCTGGTATAATTGTTGTTGATGATGTGGCTAACTTAAAATACCCAATGCCGAAAGATGCACACGAAAAAGATGAAGTTTTTGTAGGCCGTATCCGTAGAGATGAATCGGCTCCTAAAGCATTAAACCTTTGGATTGTTGCCGATAACTTACGTAAAGGTGCAGCAACCAATGCAGTTCAGATTGCCGAATATCTGATTCAGAAAGAATTGGTTTAATCAATAAAACTCAAAAGCCTCCTGATGTAAAATCGGGAGGCTTTTTTATGCGCTCCAACAATGAAACATATTCCCATTGCGCTTATATATTCCAGATTACTTATCGGTTTTGGAATCATTCTGTTAAGCGTTTTCCATGTTAGCCATTATTCTTTTTTAGCCATCACCTTATTATCCATTGGTTTGTTAACCGATGTTTTTGATGGCATTATTGCCCGTAAGCTCAATATCTCTTCCGAAAAGTTAAGGCGGCTTGATTCCGGAATCGATCAGGTATTTTTTATCTCGGTGGCAGTTGCCACTTATATCCAATGTCCTGATTTCTTTAAAACCAACCTGGTCAAATTAATTGTCCTTGGTGCTTTTGAAGCTTCAACTTATGCTTTAAGTTATATCAAATTCAAAAAAGAAATTGCCACACATTCAATTGGTGCTAAAATCTGGACGCTGACAATATTTGCTACTTTGGTCGAAATTATGGTGCATTGCGAATCGGTGGTGCTCTTTGAAATTTGTTTTTGGCTCGGCATGGCCACCCGCTTGGAAATACTCGCCATTGTTTTTACCCTCAAAAAATGGACAAATGACGTACCCACTATTTATCATGCAATAAAACTGAGGCAAGGAAAGGAAATTAAGCGTAATAAGTTATTCAACGGATAAACTACATTCTTATAATTATGCAATTTAGCGATCGTAATCACTAAATTATATATAAAAAAGAGATCGTAATCACTAAATTATATATAATTTAGTGATTAGCATTAAGTTTCACTATATTTGAGAGAAGTAAAATTTGTAAGATGATTATCAGAAATCTGCAGAATCACATCGAATCGAGGTTTTTTAAACAAAAAGCCATTATTGTTACCGGTGCAAGGCAAGTGGGCAAAACCACTATGTTAAAGCAACTCGTAAAAAAAACAGGATTGTCCTTTGTTTTCCTAAACTGTGACGAAGCTAATGTACGCACCACATTAACCGACATCAGTATTGAGCGGTTAAAATCAATCATCGGTGCTAACAAATTTATTTTTATTGATGAAGCACAACGTGTTACCAATATTGGCTTAACGTTAAAACTGATCGTCGATAATTTTACTGATGTCCAGTTATTGGTTACAGGTTCCTCATCATTAGATCTGGCCGTTGGCATCAAAGAATCATTAACGGGAAGAAAATTCGAATATCACCTCTTCCCTTTTTCTGTTGCAGAACTTGTTGAAGATACTAATGTGCTTATTGAAGAACAGGCTTTAGAAAAAAGGTTAATTTATGGTACTTATCCTGATGCGATCAATTATCCGGGTGAAGAAAAAGAGCTGTTATTAAATTTGGCAAACAGTTATCTTTTTAAGGATATTTTATCCCTTACGGGCATCCGTAAACCCTTACAACTCGAAAAACTGGTACAGGCACTGGCCCTACAGATTGGTAACGAAGTTTCTTATACTGAACTTGGTCAAATGATTGAGGCCGATAAACTTACTGTTGAGCGTTACATCGATTTATTAGAACAATGTTTCGTTGTATTTAGGTTAGGTGCTTACAGCAGTAACCTGCGGAACGAAATTAAAAAGAGCAAAAAGATATACTTCTATGATACAGGAATTCGCAACGCGGTAATCGAAAATTTTAGTATGCTCGGCTTACGACAGGATGCTGGTCAGTTATTCGAAAATTACATCGTATCTGAATACATAAAGGCCAGTAATAATAAAAGAAAGCATGCAAAATATTATTTTTGGCGCAGTTTTCAGCAACAGGAAATTGATTTAATAGAAGAAGTTGATGGAAAAATGAATGCCATAGAGATCAAGTGGAACGCGAATAAAAAAGTAAAGTTTCCCTCAACATTTTTAGATGCATACCCCACCAACGAAACATACGTTATAAATAAAGCTAACTATACCAGTTTCCTGGTATAAAATAATCGCCTGCAAAAAAAAATGAAATTTTTCAAAATATTGTCACTATCGCTGTGCTTAACAATTGCAGCAAATGCTCAAAACAGGATACTAAACATCGAAAAAGCCTTTGATAATTTATTAAACGACGAACAGGCAAAACATGCCCTAGTATCTCTTTGCGTTTTGGATGCCAATACCGGTAAAACGCTATATGCTAAAAATGAACAGATCGGTTTAGCTACCGCTTCAACACTAAAAACCATTACGGCTGCAACAGCCTTTAGTATTTTAGGGAAAGATTTTCAGTTTCAGACTACTTTGGCCTATACCGGAACAATTACTACAGATGGAACATTAAAAGGTAACCTGATCATTATCGGTAGCGGCGACCCAACTTTAGGTTCGTGGCGTTATCAAAACAAAGAAAACGTAGTATTAACCACCTGGGTTACGGCCATAAAAGCCGCAGGCATAAAAAAAATAGAAGGTTCTGTAATTGGTGATGACCGTATTTTTGGCACACAAACCACACCTGAAGGCTGGGTTTGGCAGGATATTGGCAATTATTATGGTGCTGGTACTTCGGGTTTAGCCTGGCGCGAAAATCAGTTCGATATCCATTTAAAGCCAGGGAGCAGTACAGCAGATGAAGTGAAAATTGTGAAAACAGTTCCGGCTACGCCTTATGTGCAGTTGGTTAATGAACTCAAAACCGGTGCATCTGGTACGGGCGATAGAAGTTATGCTTTTCTTCCACCTTACAGTAATGTTGCTTACCTCCGCGGAAGCTGGGGAATGGGCATTGCCAAAACAGGCATTTCGGTTGCCCTCCCCGACCCTGCTTTTGATTGTGCTTACCGTTTACAGGATACTTTGAAGAGATTGGGGATTTCGACCGGTCAGCAGGCCACAACAGCAAGGTTAATGACCTTGAACAATCAGGTCATTCCTTCGGTTACACAGAAAATAAGCACCATCAGTTCGCCAAGTTTAAGCGAGATGACCTATTGGTTTTTAAAGAAAAGCATCAATTTATATGGCGAATCACTTTTAAAAACCATTGCGATAAAATCGGGAAAAGCAGGTACAACAAGTAAAGGTGCTGAAACTGAAATCAACTTTTGGGCTGATAAAGGAATTGATAGAACAGCATTGAATATTATCGACGGCAGCGGACTTTCTCCAGGCGACCGAATTACAACCTCGGCAATGGCAAATGTTCTTTTTCAGATTCAGAAAGAAAACTGGTTCCCTGATTATTATAAAGCGCTGCCTGACTACAATGGTATGAAAATTAAAAGCGGAACCATAAACGATGTTTCTGCCTTTGCAGGTTATCATACGGATGCTGCTGGTAACAAATATGTGGTGGTGATCAATATTAATAATTATAGCGGAAACAGTATTAACAAAAAGTTGTTTAAGGTATTAGACGAATTAAAATAAAACATCCCAATAAATAATATGGCGCTTTTTGTAAAAAACCTTCAAACTGTTGATGGACTGATTTCTAACTTATATAAAGGTATTTCAGTAGAAGAAATGACTAAAAAAGTTACCGAAGTGATGGAACAACAAGGATATCAGGTGACTAACGATCAATTTGGTAATTTAATATTAGAAAAAGGCAGCCGTATAAAACGACTTTTACTTGGTGCTTTTGTAACTTATTTTAAATTTAGCGTAACAATGGCTCCAGGCATTGACAACGAACTTACAGTCAACATTTTTCAGCAATCAAGCGGCATGTCTGGCGGTTTAATTGGCATGAACCAGATCAAAACGGAACTTGCCAGGTTAAACTTTTTGTTTTCGAATATTTAGGAAGTATTTAAAAATAATCCCATTCCGTGGTCTGTGTCCTCACAGAACACTCGTAAAATTAGTTATCACTTCCTACAATATCATATTCATAGATGGTCTGTGCGGACACAGACCATTGATAAGGAGTCCTATAGAAAAGTCGTCATTTCGAGCGGACCCGATAGCTATCGGGTGCAACGCAGTCGAGAATCCGAAGGCTCTGCGAGGCAAAATCTGTCTCCATAGATCTCTCCATTCCGCTGCGCTTCAGTCGAGATGACGACCTGTTCAAATATCAATGTAATTAACGTTCAAACAATTTCTCCTGAATACCAACCAAGCTACTATAATGTTTAGTGGAATTAGCATTAAGCCTAAGCCAAACATAATAAATACATAAAAGAGGAAAAACAGGCAAAAAACACCTATCAAAAATCCTTTAACCTGAATCTGATTCAGCAGAAGCAAATTTCTAAATAAAAGGATAGCGGAAAAAGCAAATGCGACTAATTCGAGTGAAATTAATGAGCCAAAACGGGTGGTCATCCAACATATTTCGGGCAATAATAAAATAAGATAATTGAAACAGAAGCCAAAAAATACTTTTGCCCTTGAGAATGGAAAATTTGGCAAAAAGGACAAATAACGATCATTGAAAATTTTCTCCTGATAAATGAGCAAAACATGGGCCACAACAATGCAGGAAGTAATGAGCATGAGTAACCTGAAATTATCTTCCAAATCAAAAAAAAGCACAAAAACACTTGAAATCAATACCCACGAAAGCATTTTGGTTAATAAATAGGCCAGTTTGGATTGATTAAAAACCTGAAAGCTATACAATAAAAACACAGGTTTACTCCATTTCCGGCTTACTCTGATTAGCCAGTTGGGTTTACTGCTTTCAATTAAACGATTACTTTCTTTTAGAATGATATAAGCACCTGCAATAATCAGCAGCAGCTGAAAGAATAAAATTCCAATAGAAATAAGATAAAAACCAAATACGATCCCAATCACTACGGCATACAAAGTATAACACCATACCGGGATAAATATATAAGCCAACACTGCACACCAGCTATAAAACTGTTGTTTTTTTGAGAATGAGGTAAAACTGTAGTATAAAAACTCCTGTTGAGGTAGAAAAAGCTGGTTGAGTACATATTTTAAGCATTTATAGGCGTATAATGCGCTTGCGATAAGATAAAAGGCCATAATTAACGGATTGCTCACCAAACTAATGGTAAAGAAAAACTGCCAAAAATCGATCTGATCAGGCATAACCGTACCTAAAGTATTGATAAACAAACAATAACTGATCAACATTACAAAAACGAATAGCAGCATGCCCGCATGGGTCCGGTAAAACCCATCTACAAATATTTTTCTTAAAGCAATGTTCGAAAGCGGAAGCATTAAAAGTTTAGGGTTAATTTTTTATCCTCGATATTAACCTGTTTAAGTCCGGGCAATTTTAATTCATCTAATGACTGGTGTGAGGATAAAAGAAAACTGATCCCTTCTTCTTTATGTTTTTTGTTGATCCAACGGTACAACACCTCTAGAGATTCGGCATCGATGGTATTTAAAGGTTCATCCAATAAAATCAATTTGGGTTTGCCCAAAAAAGCCAGCACCAGCGAAAGTTTTTTAAGCATACCACTGGAATAGGAACCCAATGGATTATAAATGTAATCTTGCATTCCGATTTCAGCAAGTAATGCCTCTGCCTGTCCCGAACTTGCACCTTTAGCTTTCACAAAAAGACCGATCATTTCTGCCCCGCTTAAAAATTCGGGAAATAATGGTTCCGCAGCAGCAAAATTGACCAGTTTTCTGTAGGCTACACCATGATTCTTCAAATAAACCGTTCCTATTGCGATATCACCCTTAAAAGACAATATCCCTGCAATTGCTTTCAATAAGGTACTTTTTCCTGTACCATTGCTTCCTTTTATCCAAAAAATGCCTTCAGGAAGCTTAATATTATCTATCTTTAAAACGAGATGATCGAAATAAGATTTTTCAAATTGATTGAAGTGCAGCATAAAACCATTTTATTTCTGACTTTATTTTTGTTGAAAAGTTACAGGCCACCCTCATCTTGGTAAAATCCTACATCAATGCAACTAACTTTACGTCCTTACCAGCCCAGCGATGTTGAAAGTTTGGTTAAATACGCCAATAATTTCAATATTTCTAAATACCTGACCAATAAATTCCCATTTCCTTACGAAAAAAAAGATGGGGAAGCTTTTATTCAACTGGCTTTAAGTCATGATCCCTTACAAATCAAGGCCATTGTGTTAAATGGTGAAGTAATCGGATCGATAGGTGTGCATCAACTGTCCGATATTTATAGTAAAAGTGCAGAAATGGGTTACTGGATTGCTGAAGATTTTTGGGGAAGAGGAATAGTTCCGCTTGCCATAAAAGAAATGCTTCAATATGGTTTCGCTACCTTCGATATTGATAGAATTTTCGCACGCACAACACATACCAACCTGGCCTCGCAGCAGGTTTTAAAGAAAGCGGGCTTTATTTTCGAGGCAGAATTAAAAGGTACCATTTTTAAAAATAAAGAATATTTTGACGAACTGATTTTTGGATTTAGAAAAAATCAACTCCGCTAGCTGCAACATTAAATTTTTTGTTAAACCCGAAGCTTATTGCGTAAATTCGTGCAAACCAAAAACAACAAAGCAATGAAATTATCGATCAAATCAATAGTGCTGTTTGTAGCACTTTTGGGTGCAGCAGATTTTGCTAATGCCCAGGAAGCCAAATTCCCACAACCGAGTAGTGGTCAAACCATCATCCAGGATTTTGGATTGGGAAAAATAACTTTAACCTATTCCCGTCCGAATGTTAAAGGCCGTAAAATTTTTGGCGGTATGGAACCTTTAGGCGTTGTTTGGCGTAACGGTGCGAATGCAGCCACACGCGTTAAATTTACCGATGCGGTTAAAATTGAAGGCAAAGATTTACCGGCTGGCGAATATGGCCTGTTTAGTATTCCGGGTAAAAACGAATGGACCGTTATTTTTAATAAAATCGCCGATCAATGGGGTGCATACGAATATAAAGAAAGTGATGATGTGTTACGCGTGAAAGTAAAAACAACAACTTTAAAGGATAAAGTAGAAACTTTAACCATGCAATTTTCGGCAGTTAGCGAAACTTCTGCAACTTTAAATATGATGTGGGAGAATAGTGCCTATGCCATCAATATCACTACTTCTATTGATGAAAAAGTAATGGCCAATATCGCCGAAGCAATGAAGGGTGAAAAGAAGCCATACTTTGCGGCTGCACAATATTATTTCCAAAATGGAAAAGATTTGAAACAAGCTTTAGCATGGATGACTGAAGCAGAAAAGTCAGATCCAAAAGCACCCTGGTTTAAATTGTGGAAAGGCCGTATCCAATTAAAAATGGGCGATAAAGCAGCCGCCGCCACTACTGCACAACAAGGCATTGATGTTGCAAAAGCACAAAAGGTTGATGAATATGTAAGGTTGAATTCTGAACTTTTGGCTGAAGCCAAAAAATAAGGAGATAATTACCCCAGTGGTGCCGTCATTTCGAGCGGACCCGATAGCTATCGGGTGCAGCTAAGTCGAGAAATCTGTCTAGGTAGATCTCTTCATTGCACTGCGTTTCATCCGATAACTATCGGATCGAGATGACGGCACTTTCAGGCATAGTTTTCCTATAAATTACCGAACCTAAGTAATCTAAACCCGATTGTCGTGGAAACCAAAAGCTTTTTCAGCTTTTGTTGAAACAAAAAGCGGGACCAACCCCAACCGAAGGAATTCTGCAGTTCCTTTTCAAATTAAGATTATTGTACTTCTAAAGATCTCAACGACAAGATGAGTTTCATGGTCAATATTAACTTAAAATTAACCATCGGTTAACTCAAACAACTATCGTAACATTAACCCTCAAAACGCTTTATTTATTTAAAAAATATACTAACTTTGATGTTGCGCTTAGTAATTGTACTTTATACACTAAGCAGGTTAAAAAATCAATAAAAAATCAAATAAAAATGAGCATAATCGTTAATGTCCATGCCAGACAGATTCTCGATTCGAGAGGCAATCCAACAGTAGAAGTAGAAGTTGTAACAGAGGCAGGCGCTTTTGGCCGTGCAGCTGTACCAAGCGGTGCATCTACTGGACAATATGAGGCTGTTGAATTACGTGATGGTGATAAATCTACATATTTAGGTAAAGGTGTTTTAAAAGCTGTAGAGAATGTAAATACTAAAATTGCTGATGCATTAAGAGGTATTGATGTTTTTGAGCAAAATACAATTGATAAAATTATGTTAGACCTTGATGGTACCGAAAACAAAGGTAACCTAGGTGCTAATGCTATTTTAGGTGTTTCTTTGGCTGCTGCGAAAGCTGCTGCTGATGAAATCGGTCAACCATTATACCGTTACATTGGTGGTGTTAATGCCAACACTTTACCGATTCCGATGATGAACATCATTAACGGAGGTTCTCACTCTGATGCACCTATCGCTTTCCAGGAATTTATGATTATGCCGGTTGGCGCTCCTTCATTCTCTGAGGCTTTACGTTGGGGAACTGAAGTTTTCCATAGCTTAAAGAAAATTCTTCATGATAGAGGTTTATCTACTGCAGTAGGTGATGAAGGTGGTTTTGCACCAACTTTTGATGGTACTGAAGATGCAATTGAAACGGTATTAAAAGCAATTGAAACTGCTGGTTACAAACCAGGTTCACAGATCTGTTTAGCTTTAGACTGTGCTTCATCTGAGTTCTACAAAGATGGTAAATACGACTACACTAAATTTGAAGGTGCTACTGGTGTAATTCGTTCAAGCGAAGAGCAGGCACAATATTTAGCTGATCTTTCTGCAAAATATCCAATTATCTCTATTGAAGATGGTATGGATGAAAACGACTGGACTGGCTGGAAAAGCTTAACTGATAAAATCGGCGACCATGTTCAATTGGTAGGTGATGATTTATTTGTAACCAACGTTACGCGTTTACAACGTGGTATTGACGAGGCTACTGCTAATTCGATCCTGGTAAAAGTAAACCAGATCGGTTCTTTAACTGAAACCATCAATGCAGTAACTTTAGCACAAAACAGTGGTTATACTTCGGTAATGAGTCACCGTTCTGGCGAAACTGAAGATGTTACGATTGCTGATTTAGCTGTTGCATTAAACTGCGGACAGATTAAAACCGGTTCTGCATCACGTTCAGACAGGATTGCAAAATACAATCAATTATTACGTATTGAAGAAGAATTAGGTGAAAACGCACGTTTCATCGGTTCTAAATTCAAATATGCTAAGAAATAATTTATAATATTGGGTTTAAACCCCAATGCTATAGTGTTAACAAGTTGAAAAACTAATTTGCGAAACATCCGGAGATTTTAAATCTTCGGATGTTTTTATTTTAATACTATATTTGTTTGTTGGATTTGATCTTTTCAAATCTCACATCTAAAATCTCATATCGTATATGAAACGTTTAATAGATCTTTTCCGCAATAAATATTTCCTTGCTACTGTCGCTTTTGCGATGTGGATGCTATTTTTCGACAAAAACGATATGATGTCGCAGTATGAGTATCGCAGTCAGGCAAATAAATTGCAGGAAGAAAAAGAATATTTCGAGAAAGAAACTGCTCAGGTTAAAAAAGACCTTAACGAACTAAATACCAACCTGAATACAGCTGAAAAATTTGCCCGCGAAAAATACTTCATGAAAAAAGACAATGAAGATGTTTTTGTGATTATCCAGGAAGAGAAGAAGGATTAGTTTTCAGTTTGGAGTTTTGCGTTGGGAGTTTGGAGTCACCCAGCAATTAAACAATCAAACCATAGAACAACTCCTCCGTCAGTTAACCGATTAACCAATTCAAACAGTTAACCATCCAATGCTCCACATTCTTTACATTATCGCCATAACAGCCGAAGCGATGACTGCTGCGCTTTCTGCAGGCAGACGTGATATGGATTGGGTTGGTGTTTGTATTATTGCATGGGTAACTGCTTTGGGTGGTGGGACCGTTAGAAATGTATTATTCGGCCATTACCCGATGAGTTGGGTTGAACATCCGGAATATTTAGTGATTACAGCGGTAGCGGCCTTACTCGCTGCATTTATCGCTTCTGTAATGACTAAACTCAAAAAATTATTTCTTTATCTCGATGCCTTGGGCTTAGTCGTTTTTACTATTATTGGCTGTCAGGTTGCACAGGAAATCCATTTACCATACTTAATCGTACTTTTTAGTGGAATGATTACCGGTTGTGCAGGCGGCGTACTCCGTGATGTGCTCTGTAATGAAGTTCCATTTTTATTCCGCAAAGAAATTTACGCCAGTGCTGCAATTGTAACAGGTGCTGTTTATATCGGTGTAGAACATTTCCATGGAAGTGAAATGTTAGCTACCATTTCGGCGGCTGTTGTTGGATTAGCATTACGCTTGCTTTCTATCCGCTTCGAATGGCACATGCCTAAATTTGTGTACAGAGATGAATGGCATTAAAGATGGAAAATGGATGAGGAATAACGGAAAATGGAAATAGACTAGCTACATCATCCATCTTACATCCCAACATTTTACATCATCTAAAGTTCTCCGTTCCTTTTCCTCAAAAACCACTCTGTACCGAATAAGATCAGCACTAAACCAAATAACCATTTCATATTGATGAGTTCATCGTATTTACGGTCCTCGTAGCTGATGGTTTTTATATTCTCGTTTTTGGCAATTTCATCTACTATTTTAAGCAGGTTTTCGGGCATAAAGAGCCTGCCATTGCTTTGTTTAGATATGGTATTTAAAAGCTGATGGTTGGCAGTTGTTTGCTGATATTCCGCAATCAGTGCGTTAACATAAAAACTACCAGAGGCTGTGAATTTCTTTCCACCCAGTTCGGCATTAGCAATGTAAGAATAATTACCCGCAGGCATGGTTCCGGCATCTAACTGGTAGCCATTTTCAGTTTTAGAGAAGATATAGTTAAACACTTTTCCGGCTTCGTTTTTTATCTGAAGTTTAACTTCCGGCTCATTTACAGGCTGATAGCTATCGTTATAAAGCGTAGCATTGAACTGGATCGATTCATTTTCATCATAAGCCGATTTCGAGGTAAAAACCTTAAACCTTCGCTTATCATCTTTAACAGATAAATATTGAACCGTTTTTGAAATCAGGTCGTTTAAAACCGATTGATTACCTTCATTTTCAGCCTCTGAAAGTTTCCAGCGCCATAGCCCCTCTCCCATCAGGTAACCGGCCTTTAAGCCATTTTCATTTGCAAAGAACAATAATGGCTGCTGCGTACTCACTTTGCCGATACGCTGATTAAAAACAGGTGTTGCCCCTGCATTTACAGTCAACCTTCCAAACGGACTAAGCAAAGGATCGAAAGCAGAAAACTGTTTTTTATCTTCTTCCGTGAGATTAAAACTGGTAAAACCATTGGCAAAATCAGCATATACCTCCTGAACAGAACCATTTGCTGAACTCAGATTTACCTGATTCTGGATCTGGTTAAAAGCATTGATGTTGCTCTGAGCACCCAAAATGTACCAGATCGGCTTCTTCAAACCTGCCAATTTTTTTAAAAATACTGACGAAATATTTTGAACATCGGGCAACTGATACAAAACGATTAAATCGAATTGAGACGGATCTGTCGAGTTTAAATCATCAGCAAGGGCAAGTTTAGCTTCATAGTGTTTATTAAGTGAAATAGCCTCTTTTAATACGCCTAAATCGGGATGCGGTGCAACAGCGGCTAGTAAAACTTTCTGTCTGCCATCAATCACCTCTACATAAAAAGTCTGAACGTTATTTCGGGTAGTGATTTCATTTTTTAAAGCGCCCAATTGAACAGTATACTTCTGCACCCCAATTTTACCGGCATGGATCTTAACAGGAACCGTTTTAACAAAAGAATTACCACTGATGGATATGTTCTGCTGCTCGATCTTTCCGCCATTCTGATTTACGGTTAATGAAGTACTTTCGCCATCGCTTTGAAAAGCCTGCACCTGCACTTCGATGGTGAAATCGTCATCCAGGTATACAATGTTATTGTAATTTACATTCGAAATCAACACATCACGCTTCGGGATACTATCCCCTAAAGCAATGGAATAAACCGGTGCATTGATCTGGTTTACGCTATATAGAGGATTTCCACCATGGTTAAAAATACCATCAGTAGCTAAAATGATAGCACCAACATTTCGGTTAGTGTATTCATCTCTCACTTTCTGAAAAAAAGCGGAAGCATCGGTTAATTTCCCCTGGTTTTTAAAATCGAAACCATCTGCCACCTCAGCGCCAAAATGAAGCGTTTTTACCTCATATTTATCTGATAGTTTATCCTGTAACGTTTTAAGGTTTTGCTCATATAATTTCTGGTCGAAACCGGTTGCTTTAACCTGACCAACAGACAGAGAATTATCCTGTCCGATAATAATTACCGGTTTATCCAGGGTATAATTTAAGGTTTTAATGAGGGGAGCAAATATTAACCACGCAATGGCGGTAACCACTACAATCCGCAAGGTCGTTAAACCATATTGAAGTTTTTTATCAAGATTTTTGTTACCACGATAAAGCAACCAGGCATACAGCGCGCCTAAAGCCAGGCAACCCAGAAAAGATAAAATAGAAGCACCTGAAAAAAAACCAGTCATAATTCATAAAGATGGCAATTTTAGGGAAATTTTCAAGATTATTAACCATAAAGAATTTATAATAACACTAAAAACACCTATTCGTTTAACCAACCGAGTGCACCGGGTTTTACACTGAGGATCACAGAGGACCTAAACCTTTTTAAGCTCCGACTCTGTGTACTTCGTGCCTTTTCTCTGTGACCTTTGTGGTAAAAAAATAGAACGCTATGCGCTCTGTGGTTAAATTCCTATTTTTAAACCAAATCAATCTTTATGAAATTAATCTGTTTAACATTTCTGTTATCTCTAAACCTTATGGTGAATGCCCAAAATTTTAAAGCCACGCAAATCAAATTCGAAAGAGTAGATAAAGCATACAGCGAAAAATGGGAAACATTAAGAAAGTTTGTTCAGGCAAATGGTTATGGTGATCAGTTCTCGATGGTAATTAATGCTTATAAAACAGAGGGAAAACTGGAAGTATGGTTAAAGAATAATTCGGCTAAAACCTATTCGCTATTCAGAACTTATGATTTCTGTACGCATTCTGGCACCATTGGTCCGAAAGTATTTGAAGGCGATGGACAAACGCCGGAAGGATTTTATTACGTTAACGTTTTTAATCCCATGAGTAATTTTCATCTATCCTTAGGCGTAAATTATCCAAATACAGTAGATTATGCCAGAACAGGGAAAGATAGAAAACCTGGAAGCGATATCTACATCCATGGTAATTGTGTAACGGTTGGCTGTATACCTTTAACCGATGAAAAAATTAAAGAAGTATATGTTTTGGGAGTTGAAGCCAGAAATGCTGGTCAGGAAAAGATTCCCGTAAACATCTATCCTTTCAAAATGACGGAAGGAAATATCAAAAAATATAGTGCTCAATTCCCGGCGCAGGCGAACTTTTGGAAATCGTTACAAGCAGGATATTTAGCTTTTGAGAAGAATAAAATGCAACCTAACGTTAGTGAGGTAAAAGGGAAATATGTTGTAGAATAGTTGAAAAGTTAAAAGGTTGGAAAGTTGCAATGTTCTGTTCCCAAAACCTTTCAACCTTCCAACCTTTCAATCCCTTAACCCTCTTACAGCATCCCACCGCAAACAGACAAAGTTTGTCCGGTTACGTAAGCGCTCATATCAGAAGCTAAAAACACGCAAACATTGGCAATATCTTCCGTTTCACCAGCGCGTTTTAATGGAATATCTTTTTCCCAGCCTTCAACAACTTTTGGATCTAAAACCTCAGTCATTTCGGTACGGATAAAACCTGGTGCAACTACGTTGGCACGGATATTTCTCGAACCTAACTCTTTAGCAACCGATTTGGTGAAACCAATGATACCTGCTTTTGAAGCCGCATAATTGGCCTGACCAGCATTACCTGTAATACCCACAACCGAACTCATATTGATAAATACACCTTTACGGGCTTTCATCATTACTTTAGAAGCCGCTTTGGTTACGTTGAAAATCGATTTTAAGTTAATGTTGATGACATCATCCCAGTTTTCCTCGCTCATGCGCATCAACAAACCATCTTTGGTAATACCAGCATTGTTTACTACAATATCAATGGTACCGAATTCGGCAACAATATCGTTGATCAATTGCTCTGCTTCTGCAAATTTAGAAGCGTCAGAACGGTAACCTTTAACTTTTGTTCCGAAGCTTTGTAATTCCTGCTCTAAAGCCTCACCTTTTTCTACTGATGATAAATATGTAAAAGCTACATTAGCGCCCTGCTCGGCAAATTTTTCAGCTATTTTACGGCCGATCCCTTTTGATGCACCTGTAATTAATGCTGTTTTTCCTTCTAATAATTTCATTATGAAATGTTGTAAAGTTGAAATGTTTTAATGTTGTAAAGTTAATATAATTGGTTAACCGTTAAAATTGTTTAATTGGTTAATTGTTTCAATGCCAACTGTCAATTGCAAACTGGTAACTTAAACGGCCGGTTCCTGCTGACTTAAACAATGAAAACTTCCCAATCCCCAAATAATATCGACTGAGTTGATTCCAATCACCTTGCGATCAGGGAAACAGCCCTGAATAATATCTAAAGCTTTTTGGTCGTTCACATCATCAAAAACCGGAACAATTACAGCTGTATTAGCAATGTAAAAATTCGCATAAGATGCCGGTAAACGGGTATCATCATAAATCACCGGTGAAGGCATCGGTAACTCAATAATTTTTAATGATCTGCCATCTTTCAGTTTCATTGCTCTTAAAGCCTCCAAATTCTCTTGTAACAGCACATAGTTTTCATCTGAAGGATTACTTTCTACAACAGTTAAAACGGTATCCTCGTTTACAAAACGGGTAATATCATCAATATGGCCATCGGTATCATCACCTACAATTCCATCGCCTAACCATAAAACCTGATCCTGTCCATAATATTCAAGCAAATATTTTTCGATCTGCTCTTTAGTTAAATGTGGATTACGGTTTTCATTCAATAAACAAGCTGTGGTGGTTAAAACCGTACCTGCTCCGTTAAACTCTACCGAACCACCTTCCATTACAATATCTGGTGTAAACAAAGGTAAATCGAAATGTTTGGCAATTTTGGTCGGAATTACATCATCAAGATCGAATGGAGGATATTTACCCCCCCATGCGTTGTAACCCCAATCTACCACTGCCTTTTCGTCACTTTTAAGCAAAAATGCAGGGCCATGATCACGACACCAGGCATCATTGGTTTCATTAAAATAAAATTCAATCTGGCTTAAATCGGCATCTACTTTGGTTAATTCAGAAACAGCAAAAGCTTTCATTTCTTCATCTTTCACATTGATACGCACTTTTTCGCCTTCAGCAACAGCTTTAATAAACTGGCAATACGGTTCGTAAATGGTTTCGATTTTATCTGGCCAGGAGGCTTCTTTATGTGGCCAGCTTAACCAGGTTGCCTCATGTTTAGCCCATTCGGCAGGGAAAGCATAACCTTGCTGCTTTGGCGAATAATCGAACTGATTGATATTTAAATCTTTTCTTGGAGGAAAGTTTGACATAGTTTTTAAAGTCCGAAAGTCGGGTGTCCGAAGTCGGATGATTTTGTGTTTTATTTTTTAAAGTCCGAAAGTCGGGTGTCCGAGATCGGATGATTTAGTGTATCCATAAACCGCCAATATCGCCGGACTTCGATCTTCCGATCTCCGACTCAATTCAGCGATTTGATTAAAGCAGAAATCATAACCAAAATCTCTTCCCACGATTTATAATGTTTCTGAAAAATTTCTTCTGTTATATATTTTCTTCTTATGGCAAGGTGCAAACAATTCACCACTTCGATATCTGATCTAAGGGCATAACTTAAAAATCTTTTAAATTCAGAATTACTCTGACCCGTGCTTCCTTCGGCTATATTCATTGAAATCGAATCTGCAGCACGTTTAGCCTGCGATGTTAAAACATAAACCTCCTCTTTTGGAAAAGCTTTGGTCATATTATCGATTTCATCAGCTAAATCTAAAGCCTTTTGCCAAACCTTAAGTTTTTCAAATTTGAATGCCATAATTAAGTCCGAAAGTCGGAGGTCCGAAGTTATAATTTATTAGAAATATACTAACAAATTACAATTTCTTAAAATGCAATCCAAACCTTTAGGGTTTTCTAACAGCATCCAAGTCTCTCACCTCCAGTTCTCCACCTCTAACTTCTCATGGACCTTTCAGATTTTTGCAACTTGCAGGTGTGCTCTTTGGCTTCCGTCTTCGGTCTACCGACCTCCGACTTTTTTAATCCCCGTCAATATATCTTTTTGTAATCGGCTGGTAAGAGTCGATCCTTCTATCCCTTAAAAAAGGCCAGTGTTTGCGGAAGAAATCAGATTCTGATAAATCCAGTTCAACTACTTCAGTTTCCTCTAAATCGTGCGAGCCTAAGTAAAGCAATTTGCCCTGTGCATTTGTAGCAAAACTTCCGCCCCAGAATTTCATGGCACCATCCTGCTCAAAACCTACACGATTTACACTTACTACCGGAACACCGTTTGCCACTGCATGTGAGCGTTGAATGGTTTGCCACGCATTGTATTGATCCTGATTGGTTTCTTCATCCTGATCAGTCGCCCAGCCAATTGCCGTTGGATAAAACATAATATCTGCCCCCATTAAGGCTGTAATGCGTGAAGCTTCCGGATACCATTGATCCCAACAGATTAAAATACCGATTTTTGCAAACTTGGTTTCGAAAACTTTATATCCCAAATCGCCAGGGGTAAAGTAGAATTTTTCGTAGAAAGCAGGATCATCAGGAATATGCATTTTGCGGTATTTACCTAAATATGAACCGTCAGCATCTAAAACAGCAGTAGTATTATGATACAAACCTTCAGCACGTTTCTCAAACAAAGAAGCGATAATTACCACACCCAATTCTTTGGCTACAACCTGTAAAGCATCGGTAGAAGGACCTGGAATAGCCTCTGCCAGATCGAAATTATCATAATCTTCCACATCGCAGAAATACAGCGAAGTAAAAAGCTCCTGCAAACACACAATCTGCGCACCTTTTGCAGCTGCTTCTCTCACTTTTGCAATCGCTTTATCTAAATTTTTCTGCTTATCTTTAGTACAACTCATTTGCACTAAGCCAACTTTTACTTTCTTCATGTTTTCTGAAATGAGAGAATGAGAGAGTGATTAATTGAGAGAATGTTATTGTACTTTTAAACCACATTCACTCATTCAAAAATTCACTCATTCAAAATTAGGTTGCAAAGTTACTATTTTGTTTAAAAGTAGAACGGCATAATGATGTAATTGTTTTTCTGTTTTTAGGAAAAGCAAAGGCAGCATTTCAAACGTTTGTCAGTCGGGCTATCCATTATAGCTCCGATGAAACCTGTGAAACAAGCAAGCACGCCATAAAACAACAAAGGTAAGTGCTTAAATCGGAGGCTGCCATTTCTATCCCGTTTAGATAACATGCTTATTTGCTACTATTAACATTAACCCACCTACCGACAAAGCACCAACCAAAATCATTAACTAAGAAAAAGCCCCGATTCTCATCGAGGCTTTCCAATCTGATTAAAACTAAATTAAGGGTTAATATTGTCCTTTTTAGGTTTTGGTTTTGTTTCTACAATTTCTGCAACGGCTACCACTTCTTTACGTGCCTGAGGATCCATTAATTCCATCAGTTTCAAACCCAATAAGCCATCCATTGCCGAACCGCCATGATTACCGCCATTGCCACCAATTAACACATCAGGGATCAGTTTTACATTACCTTTGGATAACTCTTCCGTAATTTTGTAACGGGTAAAGTTTTCGCCACCCAAAGCTTTCACAGCAAGCTCATAAGCTTCTGCAGTTGATTTACCTACGGCTAAAATTTTACCTGCTTCGGCACTACCGGTTAACGAAATCTGTTCAGCCTCTGCCGATGCCCTTAATTTAATCGCTTCCGAATCGGCCTGTGCTCTTGCCTTGGTTGCTTCAGCTTCGGCATGTGCCCTCATTTTAGTGGCCTCAGCCTCTGCTCCCACTGCGAGTTTTACACCAGCCGCATCACCTTCCGATTTTTTTACGGTAGCACTTGCGGTACGTTCAGCAATCTCTACGCTTTGTTGTGCCTTTACAATATCTTTCTGCATATCAGCAATCGCAGTTTCTTTCTCCATCCCCTGGCGCGTTTCCTGTGCCTGTTTCTGGGTTTCGTACGTCACCTTTTGCTCTTCTGCAATTTTACGGTCGGTTAGGGTTTTCATTAACGATTCAGGCGGAACAATGTCACCGATCAGCGTATCAACCGCATTTACATTGTACTCATCAAGCACTTTACGGATATGTTCTTTAGCAGATTCCTGGCGTTCTTTACGTGTACTCAGGAAAGCAATTACATCACTTCCCTGTGCCGAGTTACGGAAATAGTTACCAATAGTTGGCTCTAAAACCTGCGAAACCAAATTCACCATGTTACCAAAACGCGCAATTACTTTTGGTGCTTCTGTAGTAGGTACGTGGATAATTTGTGCAACATCCAAATTAAATGGGAAACCATCTTTAGAACGTACCGTAATGGTTGATAGGTTTTTGTCCAGATTGTGTGCTTCACTCCGTGCCGATGCCCAGTTTAACACCAGATTGGTAGTGGGCACCAGCTCTACCTTCATAATGTATTTGTTGATGGGGTATTTTCCCGGGCCAAGTGGCTCCAGCCAAACACCTTTTGATCCTTTTCCCACAATATTACCATGTTTAAAATCGGCGCCGGTTAAGTCATTCCCATCTGTACCAATAAATGAGATCACCACGCCTACATAACCGATGGCAATTTCCGTCATTGGGATCTCCTCCAATTGGATTGCCCATGGATTGAGGTTATAAGAACCTGCTAAAATTACCTGGGGTTGCAAACCACGGTTACCGCCTTGTTTGATGAAAGCATCGAAGTTCTGGAAATTGTTGTGGCCTTCCACCAGTTTACCCGCGATCTGATTGGCTTCAATCGGTAAACCATCTAGCGTGGTTACAATGCCTACCATACTTTCCTGAATCCGGATCATATCGGTAACCGAAACCTGGAATAGCATGGTATTGATGCGATAGGAACCCGAGGTGATATAAGAGGTTTGCCGGCCTCGCTGACCGCCATTTTCGAGGAATTTCACCGCATCCTGAAAGTTATCAGATTCTACCCTTTGCCCAAGAATATTACCCGTTGGAATTTCTGAACCATCTTTGGCCATAATCAGTCCGATTTTACCTTCCGGAATAATGGTAAACTGTTCCATGGTTACGCTGTACTGCCAAAACCACATCCCGAAATACAATCCGGGCGCCAGTGTTTTTCCCTGGAAACCAGCTTCGCCTTTAACGGCAATGATGCGACCATCTGGCAGTTCGCGGTCGGAACCAAAGAGTACGAATTTTTTGGTAATCAACCCGATCCTGTCTTCGGGGACAATCACCATCCCGAATAAGAAGCGTAAAATATATTTGTATAAAACGATGCACAACAGTGCCACTAAAACCCACCAGTAATTAGAAATGAGCGCTTCCATAATGTTCTATATTTTTCTTTTTTTAGAGCCTGATAAACCATTTATCAAGCACGATATAGATATCAAATGATGTGCTTTGTTACCATTTTTAACACTTATTTTTAAACTATTTTTTATTGATTCTAAGGCCTTAAAAATGACTCAGGATCGATTAAGAGTAAAATGTCATCTGCAGATGACATTTTGCGGAACAACCTAACTGAACGCTTATAAACACCAAAAACTAACCATTTAGGTTCCGGGGAATATCTGTAAAAATTTTAATTGTATAAATTACAATTAATAAGAAAAATGTGTCCTTTTTTAGACCTATACAATTGACCGGATTGGGATACACCAATGAATCAGTTTTACTGATTTTAAATTAAATAAAACTGCTGATGTAAGTATTTTTTCAGAACAGCGCAGAACCCAGGTTAACTAAACCCGATTGCACGAATGCCGATTCCTTCAATCGGCAGAAGAAAAAGCGGGACCGGAACCAACCGAAAAGTACAGGAACCTGCTTTTCAAATGATTTTAAAGAAAAAGGCACGAAAATCACAATTGTTACACGCCAATCTCTTCTCTATATTCTTGCTGTAATTCGAATAAACATTTGGCACACAGGCAACCATCATACAGTTCGGAGATATACTGTACTTCGTTAATACTAAGCTGCACCACACTGCACTGGCACTTGGTATAAGAATTTGCCTTGCACTCAATAGCACTGTTGCATCGCTCGCAAGGAATGATTTCGTGTTTGGCGCTATGGATGTGTGAAGACATTTTAAAGTTCAATTGTTCATTGGTTCATTAGTCATTAGTGAAATCGCTATTGGCATTGGGCAAAACCAATGGCTGATGAATTAATGAACCTATACAAAAGTAATTACAAAAAATAAGGTTTTGAGCGTTTGCCTAAAACCTGACATTAACATTGCCTAAAATTTGGAATAGCTACTGCAATAACATCACAGCATAGTAATAGCCCACCTGAGAAGAAACTATTGAAACGTATTTTATTTGCTGGGGTGAAACCTCTGTAAGGATATATTTAACACCTTTAATAGTAATTTCTGATTTAGCGATATCATAAGAGCTCATTTCTATTTTATTTTCTTTAGCGTCACACTTTTCAGTACCATTATCAACTTTCATTGTACCATCTATGCCAAAAGAATAAACATCATCTTTTTCGCACTCTAGTGGCAAGAAATATATGTTAAGCAAAGGATTTGAACCTGGATTTTTATCTACTGAAGCTCTTTTCCAAGTTCGCTTAGTGAGATAATCTAAGGGACCACTCTCCTCTATTTCATGCTTTTTACAATTCGATAAAAGTACGATGGCAGAAATCAAAATCAATGTTACAAATCGTTTCTTATTCATATAGATAATAATAGAAAAATTTTGGCTAAAAATTATAGCCATTAACAATGTGCACCATACCGTAAAAAAAGGTTTTGAGCGTTTGCCCAAAACCTTACTTAATTTTGAATATTTAATCGGCAAGCAGGCCTTAAACCTTCCGCCTTCATACCCTCTACCTTATCCTGAACAGCTAATACACCCTTCTTCCATCGAACAAACTGGTCCGTCAACGATTTCTTCTGCCACCTGATCTTGTGTCATCTCAGCTGGGATAACCGCTTCAATTGCTTTACCACCCTGATTTTCTACCGTAAATTTAACCGCTTGCGAAGCTGCTTGTGTACGTAGGTAATACATACCGGTTTTCAAACCTTTCTCCCATGCGTAGAAGTGCATTGAAGTTAATTTTGAAGTATTTGGTGCGTTTACGAACAAGTTTAACGATTGCGACTGGCAGATATAAGCACCTCGATCGGCAGCCATATCAATGATGTTACGCATCTTGATCTCCCAAACGGTTTTATATAATTCCTTGATGTAATCAGGAATAGTATCAATTGCCTGGATTGAACCGTTAGCCAATATGATCTGATTTTTCATATCGTTGTTCCACAAACCTAATGATACTAAATCCTTCAATAAGTGTTTGTTTACCACCACAAACTCTCCACTTAATACACGACGGGTGTAAATATTAGAAGTATATGGCTCGAAACATTCGTTGTTACCTAAAATCTGAGAAGTAGATGCAGTTGGCATTGGCGCAACCAATAACGAGTTGTACACACCATCTTTAACTACTTTCTTGCGCAATGCATTCCAGTCCCAACGGCCACTATCTGGTGTAACATTCCATAAATCGAACTGGAATTTACCTTTTGATAACGGAGAACCTTTAAATGTTTGGTAAGGACCATTTTTCACAGCTAAATCGTGTGAAGCTGTCATTGAAGCAAAATAAATGGTTTCGAAAATGTCTTTATTTAAACGTTTCGCCTCATCACTTTCGAAAGGTAAACGCATTAAGATAAAAGCATCAGCTAAACCTTGTACACCTAAACCAACCGGACGGTGACGCATGTTTGAGTTTTCTGCTTCCTGTACAGGATAATAGTTATGATCGATGATTTTATTCAGGTTTAAAGTAGCCTGATAAGTTACATCATATAATTTTTGGTGATCGAAAGCACCGTTGATTACGAAACGAGGTAATGCCAGTGAAGCTAAGTTACAAACGGCAACTTCATCTTTAGAAGTATACTCGATAATTTCGGTACACAGGTTAGAACTTTTAATGGTACCTAAGTTCTGCTGGTTAGATTTGCTGTTCGCTGCATCTTTAAACAACATGTATGGTGTACCGGTTTCAATCTGCGAATCTAAGATGGCAAACCAAAGTTCTTGAGCCTTAACCGTTCTACGCCCACGCTTTTCAGCTTCGTATTTAGTGTAAAGTGCTTCAAACTCAGCTCCGAAACAATCGGCCAAACCTGGTGCTTCGTGTGGACAGAATAAGGTCCAATCGCCATTATCTTTAACACGTTGCATAAACAAATCGTTAATCCAAAGGGCATAGAATAAATCGCGCGCACGCATTTCTTCTTTACCATGGTTCTTACGAAGATCCAGGAATTCGAAAACATCTGCATGCCAAGGCTCTAAATAAATAGCAAAGGCACCTTTGCGCTTACCTCCACCTTGATCTACGTAACGGGCCGTATCGTTAAATACGCGTAACATTGGAATAATACCATTACTAGTACCGTTTGTACCACCAATATATGAACCCGTTGCACGGATATTGTGGATACTTAAACCGATACCACCAGCACTTTGCGAAATTTTAGCGGTTTGCTTCAAAGTATCGTAAATACCTTCAATACTGTCATCCTGCATGGTTAACAAGAAACATGACGACATTTGAGGTTTTGGTGTAGCGGCATTGAACAAAGTTGGTGTAGCATGTGTAAACCAACGCTCACTCATTAAGTTGTAGGTTTTGATTGCGCTCTCGATATCTTCTTTGTGGATACCAACAGAAACACGCATAAACAAATGTTGCGGGCGTTCTACAATCTGACCGTTAACTTTTAAAAGGTAAGATTTTTCTAACGTTTTAAAACCGAAATAATCGAAACCGAAATCGCGGTCGTAAATGATAGAACTATCTAAAATATCCTTATTTTTTTCTATAATCTCAAAAACATCATCAGCAATAAGCGGAGCCGCTTTCTGTGCTTTCGGGTCGAAATATTCGTACAACATTTTCATCGTACCCGAGAATGATTTAGTGGTGTTTTTATGCAGGTTGGAAACCGCTATACGCGATGCCAGCAAAGCATAATCAGGATGCTTTGTTGTTAACGATGCAGCAGTTTCTGCAGCAAGGTTATCAAGCTCTGATGTAGTAACCCCATCATATAAACCTTCGATTACCTTTTTGGCCACATCGATCGGGTCTACAAGGTCTGAATTTAAACTATAGCACAACTTTTGAATACGCGCTGTGATTTTGTCAAATTGCACCGCTTCTTTGCGGCCATCTCTTTTTAGTACGAACATATTTTATGAGATTTAAGTTTTATTAAGGTTGAATGAGTGAGTTTTGAATGAGAGAATGTTAATCCGCCCATCGCCCTAGCTCTATTCGTTGTAATTATTTATTTTTTCGACTGATAAAAGAGCATTCACTCATTCCATCATTCACTAATTCAAAATTCTGCCTAGAAGTCTTCATCTAAAGAAAACGCCTGTTTATTATTATCAGCAGAGGTTAATACGCCGCTTTTTTGATAATCACCTACACGTTTTTCGAAGAAATTGGTTTTACCCTGCAATGAAATCATTTCCATAAAATCGAATGGATTGGTTGCATTGTAGATTTTTTTGTAACCCAGCTCCTGTAACCATCTGTCGGCCACAAACTCGATATATTGGCTCATTAATTTTGCATTCATACCAATTAGCGCTACTGGCAAAGCATCGGTAATAAATTCTTTTTCAATTTCAACCGCATCGCTGATGATACCATGAACTGCTTCTTCGCTTAACTTATTGCTCAACATACTATACAATAAACAAGCAAATTCGCAGTGAGAACCTTCGTCTCTAGAGATCAGCTCGTTACTGAAAGTTAATCCCGGCATTAAACCACGTTTTTTTAACCAGAAAATAGAGCAGAAACTTCCGCTGAAGAAAATACCTTCAACTGCAGCAAAAGCAACTAAACGTTCTGCAAAAGTTCCGTTTTCGATCCAGCGTAACGCCCACTCCGCTTTTCTTTTTACTGCCGGAACAGTATCAATGGCGTGGAACAAACGGTCTTTTTCTTCCGGATCTTTAATATAAGTATCGATTAAAAGGGCATAGGTTTCGGCATGAATGTTTTCCATCATAATCTGGAAACCATAAAAACAACGTGCCTCAGGCAATTGAACTTCGCTCATGAAGTTTACCGCAAGGTTTTCGTTCACAATACCATCACTAGCAGAAAAGAAAGCAAGGATGTGAGAAATGAAATGCCTCTCTCCATCATTTAAATTGTCCCAGTGTTTCTGATCGTCAGAAAGATCAATCTCTTCTGCCGTCCAAAAACTAGCTTCGGTCTTTTTATACATTTCCCAAATTGCCGGGTATTTAATCGGCAAAAGCACAAATCTATCTTTGTTTTCTTGTAGTAATAATTCCTGTTCCATACGCTGATGTTTTTAATTCTATTTTTAACAGAGCCGACAAAGGCACGCATCCATCAATTTTATATGATGATTGTAATGTCTTTTATCAAAACGCTGTTGTGAAAGTGCTAACCCTATTGCCTGACAAACAACTGAGTTTTTAGTTAGGAAAATTTAAATTTGCAATCGGGATGATGTACTTATAAATTACTAAAAACTAAGCTTTTATATTTGTTTTCAAGCGCAAGAAGTTAAAGAACTTTGTTGAACAAATATATATACGGTGGCCCTTTTTTGTGAACCAAAGTTGTTAACACCCTCCCCGATTGCTGGGGAAAAACGATCAGTCAAATATCATTTTCAAGCGAAAAAAAAGCTAATCGTTTCTTTTAAAGGGTTTAGCAAACAAAAAAGAGTGTTAATAACTTAAATTTGAGGGGTGTAATAAGCCTGAAATAGAGCTAAAAAGGGTATTACTCTACAGTATAACTCAAGCTCACTTTGGCGATGCCTTTACGGTAGATACCGATCTCTTTGGCAGCACGTTCTGACAGATCTATAGCCAGTTTTTTAGCATAAGGGCCACGGTCGTTTACCTTCACCACTACCGATTTTCCGTTATCCGGATTGGTTACGGTAACCAGGGTGCCAAATGGAAGTGTGCGATGGGCGGCCGTGAGTTTTTTAGCCCGGTATTTAGCGCCGCTGGTGGTACGGCGGCCTTCGAATTTTCTGTGGTAATAAGTAGCGAGAACTGTTTTTTTGATACTGTCTGGTTCGTTCGATGAATCAGAATTTTGTGCTTGACCTTGTAGAAACAGGAAACAAAAACTTAATAACAGCAGATACTTCATAGGCTAAATTTTCTTTATCGAGCCTGCAAATATAAGCATTTAGTTTATAATCAATAATTTGTGGAAAAACAGCCTGATTTGGTGCATTAAAAAAGGCGTACAACTTATCGCCGTACGCCTCTACCTAACCCTACTATACCCACCTTATTTTTGATCTGGCACGAAATTCATAGAGATTGAATTTACACAGTGACGGGTGTCTTTATTGGTAAATCCTTCGCCTAAAAATACGTGACCAAGATGCGCGCCGCAATTAGCGCAAACTATTTCTGTACGCGATCCATCTGCATCAGGAATACGCTTTACTGCGCCTTTAATTTCGTCATCAAAAGCAGGCCATCCGCAATGGGCATCAAACTTACTTTCAGAACGGTATAAGGCCGCGTTACAACGTTTGCAGGTATAAGTCCCCTTATCTGTTGTATGCTCATATTTACCTGTACCAGGATATTCTGTACCTTTATTTACAATAACTCTTTCTTCTTCGGGTGTTAATGGATTCCAGTTCATTTTCTTCTTTGGTATGATTTGTTCTGTTTCCTTCGATTGTTTTGCAGCTTCTTTATCTTGCTTTTGGGCACAAGCAGAAAGACCTGTTATTAAAACAACAGCAGAAATCAAAAATAGTTTATTTAACATCGTTTTCATACGTCAATATACGCTATAGATTTTGTTTTGGTTTGCTGGTTTAGTGCTTTGTATTAGTGTTTACAAAGGAATGATAATTCAATTGGGAGTTGAGAGTTTTCAGTTAGGAGTTGGCAGTTTTAGATGCTAAAGGCACCATCATTCGAGAGATCGCTGGTTTACCATGGAAGACTCGGAAAGTTTTTTTGCCACGGAAGCACGAAAGACACGGAAAATGATTAAAAGACAACGCGTCTTATTTCTAAAGTAGGCTTGCCAAAGTTTAATATTAAGCCAACGCTACATTCTGAGCATTTCAAGTAGTTTATAGCTTGAGCCAAATCTTCATTCGCTATCCCACTTTTTGATTTTATTTCTAAAACTACAGTATCAAAAACTATAAAATCAGCATAAAAGCTATGCGGAAGTAAAACATCCTTATAGTAAACAGGATAATGTTTTTCTCTCTCATAAAAGTATCCACGGCTTTCAAATTCGATACAAAGCGCGTCCTTATAAACAATCTCAAGAAAACCACAACCCAAATCCTTATGAACTTCAATTGCAGCATTAATAATTAAATCAGTTTCATTTTTATAGGGAAGACTACCTTGTTTTATTTGATAATCCATAAATGAAAATTTTAACTAAGCTAATTAATTTCCTGATTTTTTCCCTTTTTATTTCCGTGTTTCTTTGTTTCCGTGGCAACTAATTTACCATTTCGTTTTTTCTTATTATGTTTCGATGGCAACCTCGCCAAACAAAAAAAGCGTCCCGAACCTAATCGAAACGCTTTTATATAATGAGAATTTTAAATCTTATTTTGCTAATTCTTCTGCCATTGCAGCACCGATTTCGGCAGGACTTTCTACTACACGGATACCACACTCGCGCATGATTTTCATTTTAGCAGCTGCAGTATCATCAGCACCACCAACAATAGCACCAGCATGGCCCATTCTACGTCCCGGAGGCGCAGTTTGACCAGCGATGAAACCAACAACAGGTTTAGTACCATGTTCTTTAATCCAATGGGCTGCTTCAGCTTCCATGCCACCACCAATTTCACCAATCATGATGATACCGTGCGTTTCAGGGTCGTTCATTAATAATTTTACCGCCTCTACAGTTGGTGTTCCGATAATTGGATCACCACCGATACCGATAGCTGTAGTGATACCTAAACCAGCTTTAACCACCTGATCAACCGCTTCGTAAGTTAAAGTTCCTGATTTAGAAACCACACCTACATGACCTTTTTTGAAGATAAAACCTGGCATGATACCAATTTTAGCTTCATCAGCAGTAATTACACCCGGGCAGTTAGGGCCGATAAGCGTAACATCACGGTCAGCAATATATTCTTTAACCTGAATCATATCCTTTGTAGGGATACCTTCGGTAATACAAACAATAACTTTAATACCACCTTCGGCAGCTTCCATAATTGCATCAGCAGCAAAAGCCGGTGGTACGAAAATGATAGATACATTTGCACCCGTTTTATCAACGGCATCTTTAACAGTATTAAAAACAGGCTTTTCTAAATGCAATTGCCCACCTTTGCCAGGCGTTACACCACCAACTACGTTTGTACCATAGGCCAGCATCTGCTCAGCGTGGTAAGTTCCTTCGTTTCCGGTAAAACCCTGAACGATAACCTTAGAATCTTTATTTACTAAAACGCTCATGTATCAATATTTTTTTTGTGCAAAGCTAATATTATTGAACTGGAATTCAAATCTAAAACCATATTATTTAGTCCGTTTTTTCAGGAAAATGTAAGGATTCGTTACTTTAGTGGAGAAAGACCAAAGTGGGAAGACTAAAGACCAAAGCAGAAAGATAAAAGTTAAAAGCACTAGGTAACAAAGCTTGACCGTTGTTGGCGCCACATCAGGAGCAAGCCTTTCGGTATAAACCTGACAGGAACGGGCATCCCGATTTACGCACTATTCTTCTGTTTTTATGGTGTGCTTACTTGTTTCACAGGTTTCATCGGGATAAAGTGGATGGCAGGGCTTCAAAGGCCAAGAACCACAGTGCATTCGTTTTCAAATCAAAAATATTGACATTTAAGATTAGGAAATGAGCAGCTTAGCACTTTTCGGATATTACAGTCCCGCTCTTCGTTCCTTCTGGTGAAAAACCAGAACCACTTCGATCGGGTTTAGTAACAAAATTTGGATGCTTGTGGCAACATCCCGCCAAAACGCTTAAATTTACTTTTAAAGCGGAAAGACCAAAGCAAAAAGTTAAATCATATCAAGATGAGAAAATCCATATTAGTTTTAATCGTTATTACTGCAACCTTCATTTCGTTTAAAGTATCTGCACAAAATAGCGATACCACTAAATATATCCTTCAAAACGATACTGAAGTAGCAAAAGAAGAACCCGGCACACACAATGGCGGAGGCAAGACCATTGGTTTCAACTTTTTCAATGAGGCTAAAAACCTTAAAACGGTATTCAAAAAAAGGACTTTAAAACCGGGGTCATCTATCGGTTACCATTTGCAAAAAGAAGATGAAATTTATTATGTGATCAGCGGAAACGGCACCATGCAAATGAATGGAAAAACTTTTGCGGTTAAGCCTGGCGATGCGATTTTAACCCGTCCGGGCAGTTCGCATGGTATTGCACCACACGCGGGCAATGACCTGACCATTTTGATTGTTTATGAAAAGAAATGATGATATTAGGAGATTAAGGGTCTCCGACTGCGCATTATAGCGGCAAAAAATAGAGAACACATCACCAAAATGGAACTAGAAAAGCATTACACAAATAGAACAGGCTGGTTAAGGGCAGCCGTACTTGGTGCTAACGATGGTATTATTTCTACCACCAGCCTGGTTATTGGTATTGCTGCCGCGAGCGATACAAGAAGCCCTATCGTACTGGCGGCTTTGGCTGGTTTAGTGGCCGGCTCATTATCGATGGCTGCTGGTGAATATGTTTCGGTAAGCTCGCAGGCCGACATTGAAAAAGCTGATCTGGCCCGGGAGAAAGTGGAGCTCGAAACCATGCCTGAAGTAGAGCTGAAAGAGCTCGCAAAAATATATGTATCTCAGGGGTTGGATGAAGATTTAGCCATGCAGGTGGCAGTACAGCTTACCGGGAAAGATGCTTTGGCTGCCCACGCCAGAGATGAACTGGGCATTAACGAAATTACGCAGCCAAAACCGCTCCAGGCAGCTTTTGCATCGGGTGCATCTTTTATCAGTGGCGGGATTTTACCTTTTCTGGTTGCCTTTTTTGCCCCTATAAAATCGATGGTGTTTTATCAATATAGTTTCGCCATTGTATTTTTAGCGCTATCTGGCACGATTGCAGCAAAGGCAGGGGGCTCAAATGTAATTAAAGCAGTAATTAGAATCTGTTTCTGGGGAACTGTGGCAATGGTGGTAACTGCTTTGGCCGGATATATTTTTGGGGCTAAAACGGGTTAGTTTTCAGTTAGCAGTTTACGCCTTCATAATAATCAATATCCAAATTCCAATATTCAAACAAAAACAACTGTAAACAAAAAAGCCGAATTAAAAATTAATCCAGCTTAACTCTATTATTTATTTTGAAACGATCGCTAATTGACTAAAGACTCAGGACTCCGAACTCAGTACTTATTTCCATCCTTTAACCCACTCTGCCTGTGCAGCTTCATCATGGAAAGTCCAGGCTACAAAGCGGCTAATTTTTTGTCCCTGGCTCATTTGCACGGTACGTACTTCAAAAGCATCTGCCTTAACCAAATTATTATAAATACTTTTTAGGTTTGCACTTTTCGAAACCAGTGAGCTGAACCACAAAACCTGATTTTTGATTTGCGCACTCTGGATAATGATCTGTTCTACAAAGGCACGTTCGCCACCAGGGCACCAAAGTTCGGCCTTGTTACCTCCGAAGTTTAATACATGTTTCACTTCTTTTTCATTCCCTCCAAGGTTACGCCATTTCTGACGGGTACCCTGCTCGGCTTCTTTTAAAGAAGCATGGAACGGTGGATTACAAACAACAGCATCGAAACGCTCTGTTCTGCCTACGATCCCTCTAAAAATACCCATTTTTGATGATTGCTGACGGATTTCTATCGCACCTTGTAATGGTTTGTTGGCTTCGATAATGCGTCTTGCCGATTCAACTGAAAGTGGATCTATTTCTGAACCCACAAAGCTCCAGCCATATTCCTGGTGACCAATAATCGGATAAATGCAGTTAGCACCAACGCCAATATCGAGCACATTGATCTTTGCTCCTTTTGGGTTTTTACCCTTATTGCTTGAGCCCAAAAGATCAGCTATATAATGGATATAATCTGCCCTTCCCGGAATAGGCGGACAAAGAAAATCCTGAGGAATATCCCATTGCTGGATATCGTAGTAGTATTTCAGTAATGCTCTATTTAATTCTTTTACGGCATTTTGATCTGCAAAATCGATCGAATCGTCGTTATGCTCGTTTTTAAAAACGAAACGTCTTAATTCTTTTGAAGTTGCAATAAGTTGTTTGAAATTGTAACGCGAACGGTGTTTGTTGCGTGGGTGTAACTCGCTCTTTTCTTTGCGGTTATTTTGTTCTTCTTGAGCCAATGTGCTATGGATTAATTAAACAAGCTGTGTGCATGTTTCTGCTGCAAAGATAGGTAATTAGTTGGGAGTTCGGAGTTTTTAGTTGGGAGCTACAAAGCATCCTCAAAACTCATTCCTCCAAACGCTCACCGCTCAACTAAACTTCCTCCTCTTTTTCTATCATCACAGGCTGTATGGCCTTTAAATACTTTTCTTCATCAAACTGGTTTTCGCTTTTGGCAATTACGATTGTAGCTATCCCATTGCCGATTACGTTGGTGATGGCCCTTGCTTCGCTCATAAAACGGTCTACACCAATCAATATAGAAATGTGTTCTATCGGCATAATTTTTAATGCAGTTAGGGTTGATACCAGCACAATAAAACCACTTCCTGTTACGCCTGCGGCACCTTTAGAGGTTACCATAAGTACGCCTAAAACGGTAATTTGCTGTCCGATTGATAAATCGACATGAAAAACCTGACAGAGAAATATAACCGACATGGCCAGATAAATGGCCGTACCATCGAGATTAAATGAATAACCGGTAGGAATTACTAAACCAACAACCGATTTATCGCAGCCGATGGATTCCATTTTCTGCATCATACTTGGCAAAGCCGATTCGGAAGAAGAAGTGCCCAACACAATTAAAATTTCCTGGCGGATATATTTTAAGTATTGCCACAAACTAAATTTATAGTACCTACAGATTCCGTTTAACACAATAAAAATAAACAGGATACAGGTTAAATACACCGAACCCATCAATTTAGCCATTCCTACGATACTTTCCAATCCATGCGTACCGATGCTAAAAGCCATCCCACCGAAAGCACCGATGGGCGCTAAACGCATAATGACCTTCATAATTTTAAAGAGCACTTTCGATATTTTATCAAAAGCATTTAAAACACTGGTTCCTTCACCACCCAATTTATTCAATCCGTAACCAAAAAGAATGGCAAAAAGTAAGATCTGCAGGATATTTCCTTCTGCAAAAGCAGCAATTACATTATGCGGAATGATGTGAAGGAAAAACTCTGCCCAGTTCATCTCTTTGGCCTGTTCGGCATAACCAACAATTTTGCTGGCATCGCCTCCTTTGGCTATCATTCCGGCACCAGGTTTTAAAACATTGGCCACCAACAAACCGATTGCAATGGCCACTGTACTTACTATTTCGAAGTATAATAGTGCTTTACCGCCTACCCTGCCTACCTTTTTCATATCGCCCATGTGCGCGATGCCCAAAACAATGGTAAAGAATATAATCGGAGCAATTAACATGCTAATCAGATTGATAAAACCCTGACTGATTAATTTAGCAGTAGGTGCAAAACCAGGAAAATAAGCACCAACATAGATTCCTATGATGATGGCAAGTAAAACCTGAAAGGTTAAATTGGAGAATATTTTCTTTACAAATTCTATAACTGTCATTTGCTTAATGCGAGTAAGGAAATATATGAGTAATTTTTCTATTTATTGCAAAGTAGCTTTAAGCCCGACTTTAAAACAGCTATTTCGCTATTTATAAATACTGACTTCAATTTTACCATCAGCGGTAATTGTTCCCCTATACATGCCTTCGGTATTAAAAGGCATCGCTACGTTACCCTTTTTATCTAAGGCAATCAAGCCACCATCTCCACCCATTTTACCTACTTTATCCAGCGCAATTTTCGAGGCTTCGGCAACTGACAATCCTTTATATTCCATTAAATCGGAAATGGTTTTCGCCACCACATTGCGGATGTAGAATTCGCCCCAACCTGTACAGGAAATACCTGCTGTTTCGTTATTACAATAAGTACCAGCGCCAATAATCGGCGCATCGCCCACACGTCCATATTTTTTGTTCGTCATGCCTCCCGTTGAAGTTCCAGCAGCTAAGTTACCTGCTTTATCGAGCGCAACACAGCCCACTGTACCAAATTTATAATCATGATTTTTTATCCCTAAAAGTTCAGATTTTTTATTTCCATGATCGAGAACAGCTTTTGTTGAATCTTCTTTAATTGCTTTTTGCAGACCATCCCAGCGTTCTTGTGTCCAAAAATATTTTGGATCTACAATCTCCAAACCTGCTTCCTTGGCAAACTGCTCTGCACCCGCCCCTATCATCATCACATGTTCTGATTTTTCCATCACAGCCCTTGCTGCAGAAATCGGATTTTTAATGGTTGTTACTCCGGCAACCGAACCTGCCATTAACGTTTTTCCATCCATTATGGCGGCATCAAGCTCATTTTTGCCATCATGCGTAAAAACTGCGCCTTTACCTGCATTAAAATGTGGATCGTTTTCCATCACGTGAATAGTCGCTTCTACAGCATCCAAACTGGTTTTCCCTGCCTTAATTTCGGCATAACCCGCCTGCAGAGCCTGGGTTAAAACAGCTATGTAAGCTGCTTCTTTTTCGGGAGTCATATTTTTTTTGAGAATAGTACCCGCGCCGCCATGAATAACCATTACATATTTTTTTTGCTGGGCAGTAACCTTTAAGGTTATCACCGAAAGCAAAAACAAGGCAATCAATTTTAATAATTTCATCTTCCTGTTGGATTTAAGAAGCTGTTAAATTAAGAAAATCCCTGAAAATAAATGAGTTTTAAACTTTAGCGATGCCTTTCGAAGAAAATTGCAGATCGTAAAGCTTTTTGTAATAGCCGTTTAACTTTAACAGCTGTTGATGTGTGCCTTTTTCTTTGATTTCGCCTTTATCCAGTACAATAATCTGGTCGGCCTTTTGGATGGTTGATAAACGGTGGGCAATAACGATGGACGTACGTCCCTCCATTAAATTATCGATGGCTTTCTGGATCAACAATTCGGTTTCGGTATCTACAGAAGATGTGGCTTCATCTAAAACCAAAATAGCCGGATTGTGGACCAATGCACGTATAAAAGAAATCAACTGCGCCTGCCCTGCCGAAAGTGTGGCCCCTCTTTCCATTACATTATATTGATAACCACCAGGCAAACGTTCAATAAAATCATGTGCACCTACTTTTTTGGCTGCATTAACCACTTCAGCGAGGGTAATTTCGGGATTATTGAGTGTGATGTTATTTAAAATAGTATCGGAGAACAGGAAAACGTCCTGAAGAACGGTTGCGATGTTACTTCGGAGGTAATCCAGGTCAAAATTTTCGATTCGGATGCCATCAACTGTAATATCTCCTTTTTTTACTTCGTAAAAGCGGTTGAGGATATTGATGGTAGAAGATTTACCCGCGCCAGTTGCCCCTACTAATGCTACGGTTTCGCCTGATTTTACTTCAAACGATAAATCTTTCAGCACATAGTTTTCATCGTTATAGGCAAACCAAACTTTCTCAAATTTGATGTTACCATCTAGTTTTGCAGGTTTCTGGGTTCCTTCATTTGGTGTAGTCTCATCAGTATCTAAAACTTTAAAAACACGTTCGGCACCAACCATCCCCATCTGCAAAGTATTAAATTTATCGGCCAGCTGGCGGATCGGCGTAAAAACCATGCCCAGGTACATAATAAACTGCGTAATAGTTCCCGGCGTTACATCTAAAGGTTTAGAAAGAATGCTTTTTGCACCATACCACACCAATAAACCCAGCGACATAGCCGAAATTAACTCTACTACGGGAAAAAATATAGAATAATACCAGTTAGAACGAATATTGGCATCGCGGTAGCGTTTGTTAATGGCATAAAACTTCCGGTATTCTTGTTTTTCCCTTGCAAAATACTGCACAATAGAAACGCCTGTAATGTGTTCCTGCAAAAAGGTATTCAGGTTAGAAACCTCGTTCCTGATTTCCTGAAAAGCCACTTTTATGGCCTTCTGGAATTTGCGGGTAGCCATAATCAATAACGGAATGGGTAAAAGTACCACTAAACTCAATTCCCAATCAGTATAGAGCATTACACCAACAATCACTACCACTTGCAAACTGTCACCAATCATGGAGATTAGACCCTCCGAAAAAATATCGGCAATGGTTTCGAGATCGGATACCGTACGGGTAATCAATTGTCCTATCGGTGTTTTATCGAAATATTTAAGGCGAAGCCTGGTAATGTGGTTAAAAACATTGATTCTTAAGTCGCGGATAACCGATTGACCCAAGGTATTGGTTAAAAGCGTGTGGTTATACTGAATGAGCGTCTGTAAGATCAACATGAAGATCATGAGCATCGTCATATTCACCAGGCCATCATATTTTCCGGTTAAAATGTAATGATCAAGCGTATATTTTATCAAAAATGGACGAACAGGAGAAATAGCCGCCAACAAAATGGTTAAAACAACCGACCATACAAAAACGGCACGGTAAGGCTTTACATATTGAAAAATACGTTTCAGTAATCCGGTGTTGTATACGTCGCCTGTAACTGCCATTTTGTGGTTAACTGTTTAATCGTTTAAATTGGTTAACTGTTTTGTATATCTAATTATTGAATCGATTAACTGTGCCCAGCTAAAATTAACCGATTAACCAGTTTATACAGTTAACCTAAGTAGGGATACTCAATCTTTACTAAATACAAACCACAGGCGGGTACCGATTGGCCGGCCTTACTGCGGTTTTTACTTTCTATTATTGCTTTAAAATCGTCTAAATTTATTTCTTTTTTCCCAATCTGCACTAAAGTTCCCATAATAGCACGCACCATATTCCTTAAGAAACGGTCGGCCTGGATGGTAAATACCAATCCATCTTCCTGTTCTTCAAAAACAGCTTTGGTTACCTTGCAATTGTTGGTAAAGGTTTGGGTATTGGATTTGCTAAAACAGGAAAAATCGGTATAATTTAATAAAAGTGCTGCTGCCTGGTTCATCGCCACCACATCCAGTTTATCTTTAATCAACCATGAGCGGTTAAGCTTAAAAGGATTTTTTTTAAAATGAAGGTAATATTTGTAGGCACGTGCTGTGGCATCAAAACGGGCATGGGCATCATCATGTACCGGTATAATCTGTTTAGCAGCAATCTGATAAGGCAGCATGGCATTAATTCCTGCTATGGCATTTAAAACTCTGGCTTCTTCAACATCCTCGACATCGAAATGGGCATAAAAATCGGTCGCATGTACGCCAGCATCCGTCCGCCCGCAGCCTAAGGTTTCTATAGGCTGACGAAAAAAAACAGACATAGCTTTATCCAGCAATTCCTGAACGGTGATTGCGTTGGGTTGAATTTGCCAGCCATGATACAAACTGCCATCATAAGCCAATTGGATGAAATACCTTTTTTTACTCAAAGCGATGCAAAAATACAGTTTAAGGGGGAAAGGGCAAAGTAATCAGTTGGGCGTTTGGCGTTGGGAGTATGGCGTTCGGTGCAAAATCTATCACAAAAATATAAATTAATGCTTTTTAACGATCCCTACTCCTATCTGAGCACTTTAATCTTTCTTTCTTTTCTTAAAAAAAGCTAGATTTGTTGTTATATATTTTACATTCATGATACAAAGAATACAATCGATCTGGTTTTTTTTAGCTGCTTTAACTTTAGTTTTAATGTTATTTTTGCCTATTGCCAGTAAACAAACCACAGGAACCGAAACCGCCGTGTACTCTAGTGGTTTATTTCAGATTGTTGCTGGCAAAGCAGGATCACCTTTCAAAATACAATCGTTTTTACCTTTATTGATCACCAACATTGCCATTGCGATCCTTTGTTTCATCAATATTTTCAATTTCAGAAAAAGAACCTTTCAAAAACGTTTTGCTGTTATTTCTATCATATTGATCGGTGGTTTCGCTTTTTGGTGCAGTATTTATGCAAAAAAATTACCGGGAGGAATTGAAGGCGCGAATTTTGGCATCGGCGCATATTTACCGGCACTTGCTATCTTATTTATTGTTCTGGCTATTTTTGGGATTAATAAAGATGAAAGGCTGATCCGGTCGGCTGAAAGATTGAGGTAATAGCGGGAAGCGGCTAAATTGATCTAAATAGATCTCTCCATTCCACTGCGTTCCAGTCGAGATGACGATCTTTTTATTAAAGTTTTCTTTTACAATTAACCGATTTAAACAATTAACCAGTTAACCATAAACTTACTTTAACTCTTCTATCCCCAGTTTAACTGCAAGTTCATTCAGATCTTTTACCACTACATCAATTAACGGGATACCGCTTATTTTTCTTTCCTGTTCAAATTCATGCTCAGGTTCTCCGGGAATGATTACTTTTTTGTCAGGATCGATTGTTTTAGCGCTTTTGAAACGTTCTACCCAATTATCCAGGTGATCTTTAAATTCGGCAGCCGGCCTGAAACCATCAACCCGCATGGCCCCTAAGAAGTGCCCAAGACCTTCGCCGACCGGATTTGCAGAAGGCTCTAAGAAAGCTACAAAAGGAGGAACCCAAGGGCCATAATTGGCACCAGAAAGCACTGCCGATAAAATATCGACTGTTGCACTTAACCCGTAACCTTTATGGCTTCCATGATCTTTATCACTCCCTAATGGCAATAATGAACCGCCACTTTTTAATTCGTTCGGATCGGTAGAGTTTTCGCCGTTTTTATCCTGAACCCAGCCATCGGGGATACTTTTATTGGCTCTTTGGGCGATTTCCAATTTACCATTTGCAGCAGCAGCAGTAGCCATATCTACAATTACCGGTGGATATTTTCCTGCCGGGAAGGCATAACACATCGGGTTTGTTCCCAATAAACGTTCGTTGGCGTAAGTTGGCGCAACCAGCGGACTGGCATTCGTCATGCTGATCCCGATCATATCTTTTTCTACAGCCATTAAAGCATGGTAACCGGCAATACCAAAATGGTTAGAATTTTTGACTGAAACCCATCCACTTCCATATTTTTCAGCCTTTTCTATGGCAACTTTCATCGCAAATGGCGCAACAACCAAACCCAAACCTGCATCGCCATCTACCGTTGCCGTAGTTGGCGTTTCGTGTACGATTTTAATATCTGGCGTAGCGTTGATCCTTTTCTTTTCCCAAAGCCGAACGTAACCACTTAACCGGGCCACACCATGCGAATCAATTCCACGTAAATCTGAACGGATTAACACATCAGTTGCTAAATCGGCATGCGTATCGGAACAGCCCATTTTTTTAAAAACGTTGAAGGAGAAAGTTCTGAGATTGGTTTCGGTAAAGGTGATGAAGTTCATTTTATTGATATCAGGTTGTAGGTGTTAAGTATTAAGTAGGGAGTATCAAGTATCGAGATTGGGGGCTTTGGATTATCGACTGCCGACTCCGGACTAATTTTAAGGCAATAAAACAGTAAAATCGCCGCCTAATGGTTCGAAATTTTCGATACAGGAAGAAAGAAAATCCTCTCCGTAATTTACATACATCGGGGCAATATTCAAGATTCTTTCCTGAAGTGTTCCACTCGGGAAAAGTCTTTTCTTTACATTATCAATCTGCAATAATGCAGTCTCGTGTTTACGTTTTTCAGCACGGAACAGTTTCTTTTCGAGGTTGGCCAGTAAATGATTGGTTTTCTGTTTCGCAGTATCGGTTGATACGGAAAGCGTTTTATCAATTTTATAAGCATTTAGCTTAATCTGATCGAAAATGCTGTTTATCGCTCTTGATTCATCAGCCAAACTTAACTGTGCAGTTGTATTGCGCTTTACCCAGATGTTTTTTAGCTCTTCAACAGGTAAGAAAATATCTTCTAAAGAAAAACCAAGATTATATAGGTTTTGTGCACTGCGCTTATCAATTAATAAAGCAGAGTTGCGCAACAATAAAACAGGGAAATCAACGTTATAAAAATCGAAATTAGCTTTCAACTGCATCCAATAAGATACTTCGGCACCACCGCCGATATAGGCAATGTTTGGGAGGATTACTTCCTGGTACATAGGCCTCATTACTACATTCGGACTAAAACGTTCGGGATGTGATTCAATTTCGGCTTTCAGTTCACTTTCAGTAAAACTGATATTGGTATGATTGACTGTATATTTACCTTTTTCAAAGATTAAACGTTCACGCAGGTTATCGATCAGATAGAAAAAGTTAATATCGCGACCGTTTACCTGGGTTTTATAGCCGAGATCTTCAAGGTTTTTAGAACTGTTTTCAATATTCTTTGCACTATTATGCTGAATAATATCTTCGGTAATGATGTTAGCAAACTGTTTTTTTAATTGCGGATCATCTGCATTTACAATCACCAAACCATATTTTTCAAAAAGATTATTCACTAAAAACCTGGTGGCATCGGCTAAATTATCATGTTGTAAATAGGCCTGCTCTACCAATTTGGCAATTCGTTTTCCGTTTTTCGAAATACCCAGATAACCTTTGTAGGCCGTTACCGCAGCAGCAACAGTTTTGGTACTTAATCTCCCGGTTGCACCATTGGTTTGTTGTATCCAGCTGATGTTTTTCTCATCAACGCTTACGTGATTAATTTCTTCAAAATCGTGATCTTCTGTGGCCATCCAATACACCGGAACAAAATTTTTGTCGGGATGTGCCATTTTTAACTCAATGGCCAGGTTAATGGCGGTTACAATTTTATAGATGAAATAAAGCGGTCCGGTAAACAGATTTAACTGGTGGCCCGTTGTAACGGTAAAAGTATTTGCTAAACCTAAAAGCTCAATATTTTTGCTAACCGATTTATTGGGCTGTAAATGCTGGTATTGCGTTTGTAAAACCTTTACCAGCGTGGTACGATCGCCCTGGAAATTTCTATTTTCTATTGCTTTGGCTAAACCCTCCATATCAGGGCGATAACTATAAAAAGCCTTTAGCTGTTCTTCGTTATTAATATAATCTAAAACCAGTTTTGAAAAGGATCCGGTTTCCTGATATGAGATATATTTTGCCTGCATGATGTGCGAAAGTAATGCAATTTAAGGATAATTATAAAGTTGCGTTACTATTTTACAATTGTTAAATAATTAGAGGTTGCTTTCTATCGCGCCAACTTTTTCACGGTACAAATCAATCGGACCATCTAAAAGCACTGCAATTACGGTTAACTCCGGATCTAATTTATCCTCAGGTATAGGAATGTAAACAATGCCTGGTATTTTGCTCCAGTAAAGCTTGTTATAAATTTCGTGCGGAAGCATGGTGCCCTCCCCTACAATCCTGATCCTGCTGATGTTGTTTTTTAAACCTTTAATGGCAATTGGCCCTGTTGGTGTGCCTTCAACAAACAGATAGAGGGTCTGCTTATCGGCTGATAATGCTGTATTGCCTACATAATGACCTTTGGGTATTCCTGCCTGCGTGTTATAAAGTACCTCAGCATGTTTAATTACCCATGCATTTACTTTTTCGTCAAACGGTTTTATGCCAGATTTGAAATTTAAACCATCCGCCGCTAAATTGGTTTCTTTTAATGGGTTTAGACCTGCATTGATGTTGTTAGAAAGTATCCTGATCTTTTCAATTGCATATCCTGCCGATTGCGCCGAGAATAGATCAGATAGTTCGATCATTTTATTGAAAGGTTTTTCTATTTTTAAAGCTTCGTTAAAAGTGATGCAAACTACCGTTACATCCTTATCGAAACCTTCTTTTGGAATCTCAAAGGTATAACCGTTCGGCACTACGGAATGGAAAGGGATTTTTGCCACTGAACCAATTATTTCTGCGTTTTTTACCTGTGACAAAATTCCTGAAATTACATATTCTACCTTATCCTGATGATCAAGATAGATGTAAAGTTTTTTGCGGTCTTTAGATAGTGATGTTTTCGCACTGATATGTCCATCAGGGAGTCCGGCTTGCGTTCCGTAAATCGCTTCACTATGCTTTTTTGTCCAACGGCCTAAATCTTTTAAAATCTGAACCTGTTCTGGCGCGATGGTACCATCGGCTTTTGGTCCGATATCCAATAACAGATTACCGCCCATACTGATACAATCAACCAGGGTGCGGATAATCATGTTGGATGATTTGTAGTGATTATCATAAGGCTGATAACCCCATGAATCGTTCATGGTATAACAAAGTTCCCACACAGGGGAACCTGGTTTTACTACCGGAACACCCTGTTCTGGTGTATCATAATCGCCATGTCCGCTTAGTCGAGAATTGACAATGATATTCTGGTTTACCTTCCGTAAATTTGAGAGTATATTTTTGGCCTGCCATTCTTCACCGCTGTGTTCCCAATCGCCATCAAACCATACCAGATCGGGATTGTATCTTGTTGAAAGTTCGTTTAACTGTCCCTGGAAGTAATTTTGAAATTTTTTAAACCTTACGGGATCCTGTTTATAATCATATCGTTTCCTGTCGCGGGTAAAACCATCATAATCGGGATAACTCCAATCGGGCAATGAAAAGTATAAACCTGTTTTCAATCCTGATTTTTTAAGTTCGGTTACAAATGGGGTGATTAAATCTTTTTTGGCTGCACTGCTATTAACGGTTGTGGTTGCGTTGGACATTTTGCTATCCCAAAGGGCCACACCATCGTGATGTTTTGTGGTAATTACGGCATATTTAGCACCGCTTTCTCTAATCAGATTCACCCATTCTTCCGGTTTGTATTTTGCAGCGGTAAAACCATTAAGTTGTTTCATATAAGCATCGTGATTGATGTAGTTGTTAAAAAACGACCATGATTCGGAAATACCATTAACCGAATAAATACCCCAATGGATAAAAATACCCAATTTGGCGTCAGCAAACCATTGCATTTTTTGACCTGAAGCTGCTGTTTGCTGAGCAGAGAGTTTACCGATAAATAATGGGAATAAAATAAAGAAAACCTTAAAATAACGCATGATGTTGTTTAGTATATCTAAACGTTAAATATAATATTTTGAAAGCAATTTAGTTAGAAAAAGATGTGTATTATATCACTTGATTTCTGTCAGATGGAAATATCTCACACCATTACGTTTGGTTAGGTACCTAGGTTTCGATTGGTGCGATACCGTACCGACAGGTTAAATATATAACACCATGGAAAAGGTTGAAGATTCGCTTTTGAAAAACCGGCTTTTATTAACTAAACCCGATAGAAGGGAACCCGATTCTTCATCGGGTGGAATGATAGCGGGACTACTGAATCCGAAACGCCACTGAAACTGCTTTTCAAAAAAAATAGATTACTCAACTTAATATCTTACACCAATATTGTACTCGTTGATGCTATGAAATTAGTAAATTATAGCTAGATTTCGTGTCAGATATTAACTTTTAACTTCACTAAAACAGATTAAGATACCTTGGAAAAAGTTACCTTATTTCACCTGGAAAAACCTGACATCAAAATATCGATGGAATTGTATTTTAATGATAATGACCAATTGTACTTTGATGGATACGATATTGGAAAATCAGTTGAAGCCGCCTGGGGAGATACTGATTATGAGTACAGCTATACAATTGAATCAGAAGAAGTTGATAAGTTTTATCAAATCTTTAATTTGGAGCAAGGCGATAAATCTGGGTTATTACTTTCTTTAAAGCATCGGTTTAGTAGTGATAAAGCCTATTCACTACTCGGCGATTTTATGAATGCTAATCATATCATATACAGTAGTTTTTCATGGAGCTGAGGAGTAAAATTATCTAAAGAACCCCTTACGAACGATTCCTAAACATCAAATAACCAATTGTTGTTTACAAAAAAAGCCGCCCCGAAAAATCGGGACGGCTTGTAAAATATTTGGTTTAGTGATTTACCATTTTTTACGGCGCTCGCCGCTTCCACCTTCACGATTTCCGCCTTCTCTGCGTGGACCTCCGGTGTTACCACCTTTGTCATCACGGCTACGACCAGAGAAATCTCTGAAACCGCCACCGCTATTTCCACCTTCACGTCTACCGCTACCACCGCCAGATTTTCTGTCGCCGCCACGATAACCGCCGCCGCCACCGCCGCTTCTGCGTTCTCCGCCGAAACCACCGCCACCGCTACGTCTTTCGCCGCCACCGCGTCTTTCACCTGCGCCTTCACCACGACCACCATCTCCGCTTTTCTCGATACGTACCTGACGACCGTTAAACTCAACAGATTTAAAGCCTTCGAAAACTTTATCGGCAACATCATCTTCTACTTCAAAGAAAGAGAAAACACCTTTTAAATCGATTTTACCAACACTTTTGCCACCAATTTTACCATTGTTACAGATAAAAGATAACATATCGCCACGGGTAAACTCATCTACAGAACCTAAGTTGATGAACAAACGGGTGTAACCTTCGCTACCACGTCCGCGTCCAGCTCCTCTTTCGCCTCTGTCAGCACCACGGTCGTCGCCAACTGCAGCATTTAAATCAGGTGCTTTAGAATAGTAATCCAAGAAACGGTTAAACTCTAATGAAGCAAAACGTTTAATTACATCTTCCTTGGTTAAATCAGCAAATTCATCCATAATACGAGGAATGTACTGATCAATTTGTTCGTTGTTAACTTCTACATTGTGTACTTTATGTACTAAAGAGAATAATTGTTTCTCACAAACATCAAATCCTGTAGGAAGCTCAGCTTTGGTAAATTGTTTACCAATAATGCGTTCCAGCTGACGGATTTTTCCAACTTCTTTAGAGTTGATGATACAGATAGAAATACCGGTTTTACCCGCACGACCAGTACGGCCAGAACGGTGGGTATAACTTTCAATTTCGTCAGGTAAAGAGTAATTGATTACGTGAGTTACATTGTTTACATCGATACCACGCGCAGCAACATCAGTAGCAATTAACAACTGCATGTTACGCTCACGGAAACGTTGCATTACTTTATCACGTTGTTGTTGCGATAAATCGCCGTGTAAAGCATCAGCATTGTAGCCATCTTTAATTAAATGCTCAGCAACATCCTGTGTATCCAATTTGGTTTTACAGAATACTACTGCAAAAATTTCAGGGTTGAAATCTACAATACGTTTTAAGGCAGCGTATTTATCACGTGCACGAACAATGTAATATTCGTGTTCGATGTTTACGTTACCAGTGTTTTTTGTGCCCATGGTTAATTCAACAGGATTATCCATATAGTTTTTAGCTATACGGCGAACTTCTGCAGGCATGGTAGCCGAGAATAACCAGGTTTTTTTGTCATCAGGAGTAGTTGATAAGATGTCGTTGATATCGTCCTGGAAACCCATGTTCAACATCTCGTCAGCTTCATCAAGCACAACATATTTAACGTTTGAAAAATCAATCGCCTTACGGCCAATGATATCCAACATACGGCCGGGCGTGGCCACTACGATTTGAATTCCCTGACGGATTTCGCGTAGTTGTTGCATAATGTTCGCGCCACCGTAAACGGCAACAACGTGGGCATTAGCAATGTTTTTAGAAAAGTTCTTAAGGTCGTTAGCGATCTGTAAGCATAACTCACGGGTAGGGCATAAAATCAATGCCTGTGGTTTGTTAACTTTAAAATCGATTAGTTCTAACAGCGGCAAACCAAATGCGGCTGTTTTTCCTGTTCCTGTTTGGGCCAAACCAACAAAATCATTAGTGCCTTCTAACAGTACAGGAATACTTTGCTCCTGAATAGGTGTTGGAGTTTCAAATCCAAGATCCTTTACGGCATTAACGACGTCATCACTTATCCCCAATAATTGAAATGGGTTTGTCATTCGTCTTTTTATTTTTAATTGAGCCGCAAAGGTACGGTTAATATTCCGTATTTCACAGATTACCAGGTAAATAGTTTTTAAGGCTAATTATTTGAAAATAAGGGGATAAAGGGAAATGGATGACGGAAGATGGAAAAGGGATGATGGAAGTGTTTTAAACTAAGATCGTAAAGCTGAGGCATGGTTTGTTTTTTTGGGGTAAGCCTGGAGGTAGGTGGATTATGATTTTTAAACTACATTGAGGTTAACTGTTTAATTGGTTAAGTGGTTAATTGAATGCCTGGTGCCGAACCTATCGCGTATGTTTTAACCGCAGATGATGCAGCGTGAATGCCGGAATCTTAAAGCTGATTGCTTTAAGATTCCCAATCAACCCGATAGCTATCGGGTTGATTGGGAATGACGAAACTAGTAGGATATTCAGCTTGTTCGGTATCTCAGGTTTATAATCAAAACTCCGTGCATTCCCTGTTTCCGTGGCAAAAAATAATGTGCAGCGTATGATTCCAATAGAAACTTCGTCATTGCGAGAAGGAACGACGAAGCAATCTTTTATGCCTGGAACCCCTGCTATAAAGATTGCTTTACCGATAAGTCGATATAAGCTATCCAATGAAAAATTGGCTTCGCAAATGACGAAATATCTGGATAAAAAAGCCGCAGATTTAACCAGAATCTGCGGCAACTATTACTCGATTATGGTTTATACCCAACCATAGGGGTGTATTTTTAAGGTTTTACTGTGATGTTATTTTTTAAATAAAGCGCCTTGCTCGATGAGCCGATCATAATTCTATAATCTCCGGGTACTACGTCCCATTTATTATTGCCATCAAGCGTTTGAAGCACTTCTTTATCTATTTGAAAAGAGACGGTTTTCGTTTCACCTGTTTTTAAGCTCACCCTTTGAAAAGCCCTGAGCGCCAGAACAGGCTGAGCCAGTTTGCTTAATAACTGTCTCATGTACAATTGAACCACTTCTTCCCCATCGTAACTGCCTGTATTTTTCAGTTCAAAGGTTACAGTCGCGGTTTCATTTTTAGCTATGCTTTTGCGGCTGAATTTTAAGTTGGCATAAGAAAAGTCGGTATAACTTAATCCATATCCGAAAGGGAAAAGCGGCTCACCACTTAAATTGTTGTAGTCGTCTCCTCTTCCGGTTGGCTTGTGGTTATACACCAAAGGTAGCTGCGATTCATCAACAGGATAGGTAATCGGGAGTTTACCTGAAGGGTTTGCTTTACCCAATAGTACATCTGCAACGGCACTGCCTCCAGCTTCGCCAGGATACCATACATTTAAAACTGCGCTTACCTGATTTAACCAGGGCTGCATATTAATGGCACTGCCACCGGTTAACACCACCACAATCGGTTTACCTGTTTTTGCAAGTTCCTGTAAAAGAGTTTCCTGGTTGCCCGGCAGGTTCAACATCGCACGATCTAAAAACTCTCCTTCTTTTATCCCTGCTACAAAAACTACCACGTCGTTATTTTTTGCTGCTTTTACCGCATCTGTTATTTCGTTTGGTTGCTGAACATTATAATCCCATACGAGTTTGATCTTGCCATTGCCTTTAGGTTCGAAAAATTCTACTTTAATGGCATAGGCTTTATTTTTCTCAAAATGGAAAGGCGCTGTTTTTAAATTGAATGATTTTTTATCCCAGTTATCAATTACCAGTTTATCGTTCAGGTATAATCGGTAACCATCGTTTCCCTCCAATCCGATATTAAGATCTGCATTTTGCGGAACTTTTATACTGCCCTCCCAGCTGATCGAATAATTATCCAAATCAAGTTTTTCATCAGGAGGATATAAAGTCCAGCTGAAATTGATGGCCTTATCTACCTGCTCTTTTACAGGTTCACCAGCGAGGTTGAGTCCTTTATAATACTTTGCAGCCAACCCCAATTTTTGATTCACAGAAAGAAACTGGCTATCTATCGTGACATAAGATTGGACTTCGCGACTGCTTCCTTTTAAATAATTGATTTCAACATCGCCGGATACTGCACTTTTCAGTCCTTCCAGGATATTTATCTTTTTATTTCCAGTGCCACTATAGCCGCCAAGCCTACCTTCAACAGCATCCTCACCTAATAATAAAATGCGTTCTGTATTTTTTAGGGGAAGAATATGGTTATCGTTTTTAAGCAGTACAAAAGATTTCAAAGCGGCTTCTTTGGCGAGGATATGATTGCTTTGATCGTTTAACATTTTTTCGGCAATACTTTCGTCAACATAAGGCTGCTCGAAAAGGCCAAGTTCGAATTTTGCTCTCAACACCCTGGTAAGCGCATCGTCAATCCGTGATTTTGGGATACTCCCATCCAAAAATGCAGGCAAAAATAATTTATAGTGGTTATAATCTACCTGAAAAATCACGTCTAACCCGGCATTGATTGATTGTGCTGTTGCATCTTTATAATCTTTGGCGGTAAAATGTAATACATTGGCACCACCAACCGCCCCGGCATCAGAAATAACGAAACCTTTAAAACCCCACTCTGATTTTAGTTTTGTGGTGAGCAACCATTTATTTGAAGTTGCCGGCGAGCCAAAAACACTGTTGTAAGAAGTCATTAAAGAACGGATGCCCACATTTTTAACGCCATCTTTAAATGCAGGAAAGTGGATTTCTTCCAAAAAGTGAGTGTCCATTTCAATAGGATAACTATCACGACCGCCATCGCCAACATTGGCAATAAAATGTTTAGGGGTAACAATAATATTCTGTTTTTCTATGGCGTTCATAAAGGCATGCCCCAACACAGTGGTTAGATAAGGGTCTTCTCCATAAGTTTCTTCAACCCTGCCCCATCTTACATCGGTAGCCATGTTAATTACAGGCGCCAAAAGATCTCTTAAACCCCGCACCCGCGCTTCGTTGGCAATAGCTGTACCTATCTTAGCCACCAATGTGGTATCGAAAGTTGCCGCTAAACCAATAGATTGTGGAAAAGCAGTAGCACCCTGCCTTACCAAACCATGCAAGGCCTCATCAAAAGGAATAATGGGAATACCCAAACGGGTTTCTTCTACAAAGAATTTCTGGATTTTATTGATTTTTTTGGCAAGTGAAAGTCCATCTTCAGAGGTGTTATAGGTTAACATCTGTTGTGCATTGCCACTTCCCTGCGCGGCCGCACTTACCTGCAAGCCAAAAATGCCATGTTTAAACTGTTGTTTATTCTGTTCGGTAACATCACCGGGGATCATGAACAACTGCCAGAATTTTTCTTCCGGAGTCATTCTCGAAATCAGGTCTTTTACCCTTAAATCGATACTTAACTTTGAATTTTTATAAGGCAATATTTGCGCTTTTTTCACCTGTGCAAAAAGACTGCAAGAGAAAAAAAGCGTGGGCAATAAGTATAGGTATTTTATCGATTTCGGCATCTCTATTTAGTTTCAGGCGTAAAAGAAAATGTCAGGGCTATTTTCTCGGCGGTTTTAGGAAGATTAAAGTGGACTTTACCATCTTTCAATGCCCATTTTACTTTTTGGTTAGTAGTTAAAATGGTAATTGGCGTTCCTTTTTTAGGACTACTCCCCTGCCATGAAATTTCATTAACAGCAGCCTTGTCAATAAAGCTGATTCCATAAACTGTTTTTCCGTCCTTACTCTGGGTAAACCAGTTTTGCCCGTCGTGATAGTTTTTGGTTATCCGTGTTCCGTAAATGGCCGTACCATTTTTTGAAGTCCACTGCCCAATTTCTTCTAATTTTTTAATCACATCGTCAGGCAGTGTTCCATCTGCTTTCGGACCAACGCCCAATAACAAACTTCCGCCTTTGGCAACAATTTCTACCAGTTTATGCACTACTTCAGCTGCAGACTTATATTGATCGTTAGGGACAAATCCCCATGCACCACCTAAAGTCATACAGCTCTCCCAAGGATAATCCAATTGTTTTTCGGGGATTTTCTGTTCAGGGGTTTGGTAATTTTCGAACTGACCATGTACCGTTCTGTCTACCATAATTAAACCAGGCTGTGCTTTTCTGGCCATGTCTGCAATCTTCGGCATATCTACATCCTGGCTCCACTCCGGAATTGGCGCTCCCCATGAAAGCACTTCCTGGTTTACGCTGGCCCGCGGGCGAACCCAGCCACCATCTAACCACAGAATATCGATACTACCATAATTATTCATCAACTCGGCGATCTGGTTTTGGGTATAGCTTTTAAACATATTCCACCGCCATGGATTTTTTCGGATGTCGTAATTGTTGTTTCTGTTAGCGGTGGCATATTTGTCCCACCAATAATACTGAGAGTGCCAATCTGGTTTAGAAAAATAAGCACCGATCATAAAGTTTTCTTTGCGGAATGCATCGAACACATATTTGGCCACATCTTTTTTAGCATTGGCAGAAAAAGGACCTTTTGCAACACTAAAATCAGATTGTTTAGTATCGAACATGGCAAAACCATCGTGGTGTTTAGTGGTAAATACCAGGTATTTCATGCCGGCATCTTTACCTGCTTTTGCCCATTGTTCAGGGTTGAATTTAGTAGGGTTAAATTTTTCGCTCTGGCCCCAGTACCATTTTTTATAATCTTCGTATTTAATGGTACTATCCCTTTCAATCCAATCTTCAGAACAGATAGACCAGGATTCGATAATCCCGGGAACAGCGTAAAGCCCCCAGTGGATAATCATTCCAAATTTTTTATCCTGCCAGGTCTCTAGTTTTTGTTTAACCGCAGCATCTTTAGGCCATTCGTAAATTTCTGATTGGGGCATGATGTCATTCTGTTGGGCAGAAGAACGGTACACAAAGAGCATTAAACAGAAAAGAAAGTAAATTTTTATCTTCATTATCAGGGTATAAAATCCCGGCCAATACTGGCCGGGATATGAGTTAATTTGATTTGCAATTATGGCATCCAATACACCTTTTTGGCAATTTGAACATTAGCGTCTACATTGCCGCCAATGGCATTTAAATTTGAAAGGTTGTTGGTTTTCTCATCGTCGGGATAAGGCAACCTGTTATAGGTAACAGGGGTGTAAGTGGCATCCTTAGGTGTCAGCCCAGTACGGCGGACTGTACACCAGGTTTCCACTGCATTAAACATACTTGCCAACCACGACTGCGTAATTATTTTCCGATAATTTCCGGCTACATCACCAGCTGTAAATTTTACCGCAGGGTTACTGGTAAAAACATCAATCTGTGCCTGGGTAATTGGGCCAGGTTTAGCAGCAGTAGGCCATATAGCAGTTGTATTACTATTAACAGTAGTGTACCAAAAGTTAACAGAGGCTTTCATCCCTGCATTATATTCTGTTTCAGCCAAAGCCTGATCGGCACCGACGCCTATACCTTGGTTATAAATTTCTGCCTTTAAGAAATGTACATCTGCTTCCGAAATAATTACATAAGGGAAACTCTGAAAATCACGTACGAGATAGTAATTAAATACAGCAAATTTATTACCAGGATCGGTACCTGGAGCTTTTGGACTATTGGTAGATTCATTCGGATAAGGTGTACCACCATCTTGTACAGATCCATTTTGTGGTTGAGGCACCCATTTACCTGCATTATTTGGCATAAACCAGACTTTGTAACGCGGATCAAAAAATCCGGATCCATCATCAGCGTTGGTTGACGACATTTTAGCAAACACATTCGAACTCATCCTGATGTTTGAAACAGAGAGCTCCCGGTATGCATACCAATAGCGATCGCCATAATCTGGAGAATTTGGTATAGACACTAAAGGAAAACTTCCAAAATTACTTTTGTATAAGGCCGTAAGATCCTGATCATTAGGTAACGGGTAAGTAGAAGGATTTCCCAGAATTTCTGCAATGATGCCCTTCGCCTTGGTTTGCAGATTGGTTTTACTTAAACGAACAGCATAACGCAGTCTTAAGGCGTTTCCAAACTTCTTCCAGGCGACAAAATCGTTGGCTAAAAAAGATTCATAAGTACCTATTGAGCTTTGGTTTGGGCCACCAACACCTTCAACAGCAGCTTTCAGATCATCTAATACACTGTTATAAACACTTTCTTCTTTATCATACTTCGGTTGGTAGTTTGCTGAGCCTTCGGTAGCAATAGCGGCCTGGCTGTAAGGTATATCGCCATAGCGATCTAACATCGATAAAGTTTTTTGGCTCATCAGAATAGTTGCCATATACTTTACATCATTATAGATGCCAGGATTTGGGGCGGCACTAACAAGCTTTAATAATTGTTTATAATCGGCCAGATCCTGGTAATAATTACGCCAAAAAGTAGTAATATAATTAATGTAGGGTAAGTTTTTATTCTGAACACCCTGCTGATTGGTAATTGGCATAAACAAACCCGCATAGATCGTATAATCTTCTTCTGTTGCACGCTTGGCCAAATTATTAAAAAAGCCAGCAGGTGTTGCTGTAGAAACCGTTGCATCTTTATATGGCTTATTTAATTCTTCGAAACCTTTTTTACACGATGCCACACCAACGATCAGCGAGAGGCCAAGTATAGTATGGATTACTTTATGTTGAATTTTCATGTGATTAATGCTTTAAGTGACTAAAATGAAGACCGTATAGTGAAACCAAATGATCTTGTTTTTGGCAGAGATCCATATTCTATACCTTGCATATTACCGATACCGTTTACACCTTCCGGATTTAAGCCTTTAGGTATAGTAGTAAAGATGTAAAAAAGGTCTCTTCCAACCAATGAAAACGACAGGTTTTGAATAAACTTTGTTTTTTGAAGCAATGTAGCCGGAACCTGATAGGTTAAAGCTACCTCCCTAAGTTTCATCCAGGAGTTTTTAAATACTGATGCAGAGCGTGGAGCACCAAGGTGGTTCCAGGCAGAAAAAGTACCCTGATAGTACCATTGGTAATTTACCACATCGTTGTTTGGAGTAGCACTTGTAATATTGCCCTGAGCATCGCGGGTAACAAAAACACCTCCAAAATTAATTCCACTGTTTGAGGTAGTCCCATCAGGATAAACCAGAGGTAAACCTCCACCATCACGTTCTTTTAAGGTTTCTACTAAGTTTCCACTGCCCATACCTGCTGCATAAGAGCCGAAAAAGGTATCACCACCAATTTTTGCATCAGCCAATACGTACAATGAGAAAGCTTTGTACTTAAATGTATTGGTAATACCACCGGTTAACATGGGTTGAGAATTACCGATTGGTACCTCATCAGCTGTTTTTACCCACTGCGTACCTGCATAATAAGTTTTGCCATTAACAGTATACTGTAATGGCTGCCCATCTGTTCCTTCAGCACGCATAACTATTTTTTGGCCATTGTAATAGGTAAAATCCCTTCCGTATAAGGTACCATAGTTTTCGCCAACTTTAACACGTTGTGAAATACCGTTGCCGCCAAAAAAAGTACCCAAGGTTAGGGTTTCAATTCCATCCTGTAAAGCCAAAACCTTAGTTCTGGCATGTGCTCCGCTTATAGATACATCCCAGCTAAAATCTCTCGTTTTTATTGGAGAACCACTAATAATGAACTCAAAACCGGTATTACCCAAAGACCCTGTATTAATTTTAACATTGTTAAAGCCTGATGATAAGGCCAATGGATTATCCAGGATCTGGTTAAAGCTTTTCATGGTGTAACCTGTTAAATCTATGTTCAACCTGTTTTTAAATAAACCTAAATTAATACCAGCTTCGAACGATCTGCTTTTTTGCGGTTTTACACCTTCGAATTTTAATGTGCCTGGTAAGCTTTGTGCCTGCTGACCATTGTTTGTGGTTACATCCAAAAGATTAAAAATAGAATATGGGTCGGTATCTGATCCTGTTTCCGCATAAGAAAGCTTCAACTTTCCGAAACTTAACCATGGTAAACTGTTTTGTAAACCCTTAATCCCATCGGTAAATACATAACTTAAATTAGTTGCAGGGTAAAAGTAGGAGTTAGAACCATTTGCCAATGTACTCGACCAGTCGTTACGTGCTGTAGCTTCTAAAAACAGATAATTTTTGTAAGAAAGGTTTAAAAAACTGTATGCAGAATTTATCTTTTTGGTGTATTTTGTTTCCTCTGGTTGTGGAACAGGGTTTGAACCGTTATTTAAAGCAAAAACAAATGGTTTTACCAAGCTTCCATCAGTCCGGTTACTCGAAACATAGTCATTGCGATAATAGCTTTCTACCCCAGCAGTTAAACTTGCATTAATTTCTTTGCCAAAAAGATTGTCTTTATGTAAACGGGCGAAAGCCTGTAGGTTGGTTGACAAATTTTTGGCTTGTGCCAATTTATAAGCACCATTTGCCTGTCCTAACACATCAGTAGGATAATTTTTCACAGTGGTTACATCATTCGAATTGTCTACCCCACCTTGTGCGGTCACATTTAAGAAATCAGTTAAATCAGCCATTACTTTCATCCCCCCGGTAAGCCCGTTCCTGTTAAATAGCGTGTTGTTATTATTAATATTCCAATACTGGTTAGCTAAATAACTTCCGCTGTAAGGATATGCAGGCGAACCTGCAGGGAAATTACTTGGGGTAAGTACATCCTTCCGCGAATTATTAGGACCATAAGTATTGTCGAAATCTACGTAAGGATTATAATCTCTTGGCATGGAATAAATTACCCCTCCTAAGTAACCCGAACCAACAGTTGGGGCATTTAAACGGGTAAAGTTTACATAACTTGCCGTAACTTCTGCACTTACTTTTTTAGAAACCTTAAGTGTAGAACCTAAGTTAAAAACGTTCGATTGGATATTACTATTTAAAATATTGGCTTTGGTGTCATTTCTTGTATAAGAAATACGTCCGGTAGCATTATCATTACCGCCAGAAATGGCCACGTTATGACTTACTACTGAACCATCAGGAAAAAATGCTTTCCAGTTATCTGGCTGCGCAGAATATGGCCGCAAAACCCCATCATAGTTTAATATTGGTAGATTATCGAATCTCGGGCCCCAGGATTGACTACCCGGATAACTGAAATAGGCATCAGTTGCTTTACCGTTTGGATAAGGAACCGTACCAAAAGAGTTACTTAAATACTCTCCTGCTGATGTGTAATTATTTCCTATTTGATAACGCTGGCCTGCGGCATTAACAGGGAACATTTTACTGTTATCTGCCGTTAACATAGAGGCTACTCCACCTTGCCCGTATTCATTTTGAAAATTTTGAAGTTCGTAAGGATTTGTATGCCTGTAAGAGTAATTGTAATCTATTCCCAGCCCAGGCCTGTTACTCCCTTTTTTACGCGTAATTAAAATAACACCATTACCACCCCTTGCACCATATAATGCCGCTGCAGCCGGGCCTTTTAAAACGGTAATGCTTTCAATATCATCCTGGTTGATGAAGTTCATTCCTGTACCCCAGTCGTTATTTGAGGAAACATCGGCCCCTGTGTTAGCGGCAACAGATGAAGTATTATTACCGTTCACATTGGCTGGGTCGTTATTAATCGCCACACCATCCACGATAATTAAGGCCCTGTTATCACCAGTTAATGAGGTATTTCCACGGACAACAATCCTGGATGAACCTCCTTCTACCCCACCGCCTGATTGTGAGATCTGCAAACCGGCAACTTTACCCATCAAACCCTGCGCTATCGTGGGCGCCTGACCAATGGTTAAGTCTTTTCCTGACACTTCTTGCGTGGAATAACCCAATGCTCTTTTTTCCTTTTTAATTCCGAATGCAGTAGTAACCTGAACCTCTTCCAAACTGTTAGCAGACGATTCTAGTTTAATATTTATGATAGCAGATGCTCCTACCGTAATTTCTTTTGAAGTATAACCAACAGATTTAAAAACAAGGATATTTCCTTCTGCTGCTGAAATTGAGAATTTACCATTTCCATCGGTTTGAGTGGCTTTGGTTGTTCCTTTAATTGCGACACTTACACCTGGTAAGGGTCCTGATGCTTCCACCACCGTACCGGTAATGGTTTTTTGCGCAAAAGCAGTTATTGTTAAAAAGCTTAACAATAAAATACTTAAGCACCTTAAGTACATTCTTTTCATAAAATGGTTTAGTTTAGGATTAGTTAAAAGTGGTTCATAACTTGATTTAGCGGTTTTTCTTTATTTTGCCATGTATTATCGGTTTAGTTAAAAAATATTAATCTTATTCTTTTAAGGTTTAGCTACTCAAATAGACTACTTTCTACGGTTAAACTGGCCGCGGCAAGTAGTTCAGCCTCATCGGTTAGTTTAGAAAGTTTAATTTCGGTTTGCTCTGCAATCCGCGGTATACAGAATTCGTTAATGGCCTGTTGAATTGGCGGCAACAGCATTTTACCTGCTTTTGCACCTCTCCCACTCAGCACAATAGATTCTGGGTTCAATAAATGGATTAACGTTGATATTCCTTTTCCCAACTGGAAAATGGCTTTTGCCAGTATCGATATGGCAACCGGATCCTGCTTGCTCACGGCAGTTAAAAAGTGTTCTGCCGGATGTTTGCTTTTATCCGTAAATAATTTTGTCATGCTCGATTCGGCACCACCGGCAATTGCTTCCTGTGCCTTTTTGGCCATAACCAATAATGAAGTGTCAACCTCTAAACATCCTCTCCTTCCGCAAGAACAAAGGTTATCGCTATCAGAAAGTGGTATATGACTAAACTCGCCAGCACTACCGCTGCTGCCCCGGTATAATTTCCCATTAATGATCATTCCCAAACCCGTTCCCCAGCCAATATTAACCACCATTACATCTTTTAAATCAATGGCCTCACCAAAATTCAGTTCGGCAAGTGCAATTAAACTGGAGTCGTTATCAATATGTACCTGCAGGTTGATCTGTTGTGAAAGGTATTGTTGCAGCGTGGTATCATCATCTACTTTTAAAAAAGAATGGTTAACTCCTTCATCGGCATTCACAAAACCTGGCATGCCGATACCTACACCCAAAATATCTTCTCTTTTGATTTTGGATTGATTAATACTTTTATTGATAAAATCAACCAGGTCAGCGATGTTGATATTTTTTGATGACATTTCGAATTCCAGTGTTTGGACAGGAATGACCATTTTTCGGGTGAGATCATAAATTGTTAATCTCGATGTAAGCTGATCCATTGCAATGGCCACAATATATTTCTTCAGGTTCGGATTGATCAAAAACATGGCGGCCCTTCTTCCGCCGGTAGATGGGGCAAGCCCCTGTTCCAAAACGTAGCCTTCAGTTATTAAGTTGTTTACAGTAGAGGTAACCAATGGTAAACTTTTTTTTGTTAGCTTACTTAAATCAGTGAGTGATAATGCTTTCTTATAATATAAATGTTTGATGATATCGGCACGAAGCCTTTGTCCCTTCTCAATTATTACTGACATGTTTGGATGATTTTAAACAAACTTAATAATTTATTTTGTAAGCACCCGTATACTTTATAATAATTTAAATAAGTAATTATACTCCTTGAATTTGGTATCGAAAACAAATCATTTAGGTTTAATAGAATAGATAGGTTTTGCTCTATTGAACAAAACCTATCTGACTAACAGTAATTTAACGACCTTGCAGATAAACTGAATGCCGTATATAACCCTGTTTGTCTTTAAAAACTGCTGTTGGAACATCGATTTTAAAAGTATGGTTACCAGCAGTTAAATTGCCAAGACTAATTTCCCGTATCGGAATCAGATCGCCAGGACACCAGTTGCTCCATGAAGACCATGATGAAGCGCTTTTAGGAAGAGGGCCATATATTCCATTACTCTGCGTATTATATTGGCGATAAGGTTCACATGATTTGCCACCAGGTTTATAAGTTAATTTTAAAACATTATCGAAATAGATATTATGATCTCTACGAACATATTCTTCACCTCCACTGTTTGCACCATGAGCTGAAGTAATGAGGTAAAGCCTGGCATCGGTTATTGCCGAGGGCAGATTAATAGTATAAGTTTTTTTACTACTTCCTATCTGATCTGTATTATTTGCCGTAAAGTTATCTAAATCTTTTTCAGTGGCTATCGGGATTACCTGTACTGCTGTTGCAGGATCAGCCCCCCCAGATTTATTGATAAACTCAACTGTACCATAAAATGTTTCGTTGTGGCCACCACATCCGCTTATTTCATTTTGAGCTGCGTAAGGTACTCCAAACAAATTAAATACCACATAAATATCATAAGTAGTAAGCACGTTTGCATCTCTTAATATATTGGCGACATTATTTACACTAAAGAGATAGGGTGTAACATTCGGCGTTTTGTTCTTGTCCATAAAAGGGGTAATAAAACGGCCCACTTCGATGTGTTTGCCAATACTCTCGCTAAAGGCCGAATTTTTTGGAATAAAACTCAGACCTACAGAGCCAATCCTATCATAATTATCGCAATATGGTGTAATACTTACCTTGATATCTAAACTGTTAGATAGTTTAGAAAGATCTGTGTCGCTTAACTTTTTAACATATTTGGAATTCGAAATGCGTGTTACCTGCGCAGGCACGGGCCCGGTTACAGTTGCAGCATAACCATCATAAAATAAAATCTGGTCGAATACCTTAAAGGTATTGGGTGCTGCAGCTGGCGTATTGGCCAGGCTTAATGCGCCATTCTTCGAAAGTGAAATGGATTCGCCCGAAAGCTGCTCACTTTCATTTCTTTTGCAGGAGGCAAGTAATAATATTACTGCCGAGAAAATTAACATACTCTTTTTCATAGTTGATAAATTTTGGTTAGAAGATTAGTTCACTTAAACACTGCTTAATCATAATAATATGATAGTCAATATCTAAGTATAAACTAAAGTAAGAAAAATATATCAACTTCTTAATTTTTTTAAAAAGAAATTATATCTTAATAAAAATATATTTAAGATAAGTTAAACATAGTATCTGAATAGGATCAGAACACCCTGGCATGAAAAGGCAAATTTAGTTAGCTACTGAAGAGATGAATTGAAAGAAATTGATCAAGGAGATGTTTGTGTATCCAATACTTTATCTTCATCCCCATCTTCGTATTTTAAGAATATCAAAAGCATCGTTAACATCTCGTCTGTTGATTTCATGTCGTTAGCCGAAAAAACCATTTTGGGAGGATTGTTTGGATTATTGGGATTGTTTTTTGTGTTATCATAAGTACCTTCAATGGTTAGAACTGATCCTTTGGGTACTTTGATCAATTTTTTGAAACGATAAATCTCCTGCCACCTAAAATCCCATGAAGGAATTGATACCAGTTTGATTGTATCTCCAGCAGGGGTAATGGCATAAGATTTAAAATCTTTACCCAAAAGGTGCATGTGTGGCCAGATATAGAGCAGCGACTGGTCTTGTGGGGTTAAGATTTTAAGATTAAATTTTTTCACCGAATCAGCCTGAATCATAAAATAGGGATCGATAGAACTTTCGCCTACCCCACCTGAGCCTAAACTAACTACATTAACTATACGCTTAACCGGCGTATCTTTAAAAAAGAAGTTTATACCAGAAATATCTTCTTCATTTTTTGCAACAGGTGCATAATGAATGGTGAGCAAAATAACCCCCCGTTTTGGCATTACCCAACCTAAATCAGCAGGATATGATTCGAACGAAGTACCCGGAATCCATCCACCATAATATGTCATCTCCTTTTTAAAAGGTAAATATTGATCGTAATTCTTTCTCGAATCGTCAGTTAGGTTCACAAAATCGGCTGCCTGCTTAATATCGATATCATCGGCTACGGGGTGTATAGCAAAATTAGCATGGTGGATAATCTTTTTATTGGTCGAAACAAATTCTATAGCGGCTATATTTTTGGCCGAAGCCATTTCGAAAGGAATCTTAAAAACGATAAAGCGCTCCTCATTATCGCCTTTTACCTCAAATGGTTTGCTAACCTTTACGGTCATATCAGGTTTTCTTACGTACTGTGTTCCCGGAATAAGTTGATCTGCAACCGCTTCTTTTTCCTTATTAATCCCTTCTGGTGCCTTATTATCAATCCAGCTTATAATTGTTTTCTTTTCACGATCACTTAAAGAACGATCATTCGCGAACATTCGGTAATGATTATCGGGTTTCCAGGGTGGCATAAATCCTGAGGATACCACATCCCTTATAAATGAAGTTCTTTTAGCAACATCAGCATAGGTTAATAAAGAAAACGGACCTGCTTCGCCCGGACGATGACAAGGTGCACATTTACTGCGGATTATTGGTGCAATATGCTCATAATAAGTGATTTTTTGACTGTATGCATTCTCGAAAAAACAGCAAAACAAGAGAACAATAATGATTTTATTAAGCATACTAAAGATCGTTAATGAGACAGCCTAAGGGGGCGGTTTCCATGTATTTATAGCTGGTCGTTTTTATTTGATCAAGGGCATTATCCAAATAATGATCGGTAATCACTTTTCTTTTTACACCAAGTTTTGCTTGCCAGTTATCTATTAAGCCTCTATACCTTAGGTTTCCCTTTTCATCTATCACAATTGCTTCCGGTGTAACTTTAGCCTTCAGCACTTTTGTTAATGTTTTATTCTTATCTAAATAAATATCAAAGACAGCTTTATAGTCTTCAGCAAATTGCCTGATATCTGCTAGCGTATAACTTTTCCCGGGCACAACTCCTACAATATTTACCTGAGGATACTTTTTAACTAATTCATTTAATGTAAGCATGTAATTTTTGCAGAGAGGGCATTCGGGCGATATAAATATAAATGCAGTATTCTTTTTTAACACAACCGTTGTTTTACCGTTTACATTAACAATATTGCTAGTTTTAATTTGCTCCCAAAGCAATTTATTGGGTAAGGCAACCTGTCCAAAAGAACTTGTTTGAGCACAAAAAATTATTAAAACTAAGGTTATAAGTAATTTCATAATACAAAAAGAACTCCTAAATTACATTAGGAGTTCTGTTAATTTATATAAATATATTTTTATTTTTTGTCCCACCAAACTCTGCCGGCGATATCGCTTGGTCCTTGACCGAAATCAGGATCAGCCTGCATCACTTTATAGGCATCAACAATATTCTGATAATTTAAATTGGTCGGTGCAGGGAATGGCAAACTTGCTCTTCTTGGAATAACCTGTTCTGTTCCACTGGCCATAATTTTCTCTAGCTTAAGTACAGTAGTTGAATTAGGCATGCCTGTTCTTTTATAAATAGCCCACGCTTCGTTAGGCTGCTTAAAGAAGTTTAAATAAGCTTGACCTATAATCTGATCTAACCCCTTGGATGCGTCAAATTTGATATCGCTTTTAGCCATATAAGTACTTATTTCTGTAGCTGTTAGCGCAACATAGCTTAAATTACCACCTCTATCAACAATTTTTGCCTTATTGGCCAAATCATCATAAAAAGATATTGAAGCAGCAACGCCTTTATTATACCAATCTTCGGCCGATTCTGTTGTAACAGTTCTAGCAGCTAATTCTGCACGCATGAAACAAACATCAGCATAAGTAATTAATGGAAACATATTTATTCCTGTACCTCCGTTTTCACCGGCAGCAAATAGCCTTGGCTGAAGCAAAGATAGAGAATCCATGGTTTGATTTACATTTTGACCAGTGTTGCTTACTACCGAAATAGTGATGTTATTAAAGAAGTTTGCAAATGCCGGGCTTGATGAAACATCAGGACTTGAAGGAACACCATAAAATCTTCTGCTATCAAAAACCGCATTAGCAGGTATCTTGTTCTGTGCTTTAGCAGCATCGAAATTTGCCTGGCTAAATAAGTTTTCCTGATAAAAGAAACGAATCCTTGGATCAGAATTGGTGTACATAAAGTCTACCACTTGTTTTGGCGCCCTTAAATTTGCTGCAGACCAATCGCCACCATCAGCATAAGTTGCATTGGCCTTAAAAACCCAACTATCGGCGGCACTATTAATTAAACCACCAGGCGCAGCAAGGATTTCTAAAACCTTTGTTTTCATTTTGGCTGCATCTCTTTTCATTAATCGCATCGCCATACGTAAACGTGTAGAATTGGCTACTTTAATCCATTTATCAACAGCACCCTGATAAAACAAATCGTTTGTACCTAACGAAGTCTGTGCTACCGATTGTGGTGTACTTAGCACAGTTACCGAATTTTTAAGCTGGGCATCCAATAAATCGAATAAAGCTTGTTGTGTATCATACTTTGGAGTTTCTGTTCCCCCATATCTCACCATGTTGGCTTCGGTATATGGAATGCTACCAGTTACATCAGATACATAAAAAGCATAGTATGCTTTAACTATCCGCGCGATTTCTGTTTGATAAACCCTTTTTGCCTGTTCATCAGCTGGTAATTTTTTGATCAGTTGTTCCATATCCGTCAAGTTACCTCCTACTCTTGGGTAAAAAGTGCCATACCTAACATTCCTGAAGTTGGCGGCATCGGATATAAAAGTAACACTGTTTCCATTTAAAGGGGTGGTCATTTGCATCCAGGGCATAATGGCCCTAAAATTATCATAGTACCATTCGAATCGATCAGCATTTATGTTCGCAATAGAGTTCATAAACTGCTGTTCCGGAGTGATCACATCCAGTTTTAAAGGATCAGTATTCAGTTCTACAAACTGATCTTTTTTACATGATGATATTGAAATCCCTACCAAAGCTACTAGCAAGAGGGCTATCTTATTTGTCGTTTTCATTCTTTAATTTCTTTAACTGTAAATTACTATAAGGCTGCTCTTACTGAGAAAGCAAATGTACGTACATACGGCATACCACCATATTCGGCGAAAGAACCGGCACTATTACTAAATAAACCTTCAGGATTTAAATGGTCAGGCAGGCTATTATAGATATAGAATAAGTTCCTTGCCGTTACCCCAAGATTAACCTGTTTGAAATTAATTTTATCGGTAATTCTTTTTGGCACAGTATAACCTAAAGAAACTTCTCTTAGCGCAACCCAGCTATTTTCGAAGGTCGAGTATTCCCTGATACCAGTAGACCATTGGGTTAACCTGGCATAATAAATCCTCGCACTAACTGGCTGTATTAATCCTTTATCTACAGCCTGTTGGAAGGTTAAACCACCAACATTAACATTATTTAATAAAGTTCCTTTAGCAAAAACCCCTTCTGGAATAATACCATCATTGGCAATAACATTGCCCTGGGCATCTTTTCTTGGTAAACCACCAAAATCAGCCGAACGGCCAAACAAAGTACTTTCGAATGCACCAAAATTGGTTCCGTATTGATGAGTACCCGAAGCCAGTAAACCACCCACTTTAGCATCGATCTGGAAACCTAAATTAAAGTTCTTATAACGAATGTTATTAATCGAACTTGCATTAAATTTCTCCATCATACTTCCTAAGTTTTTATTACCCTGACCTGCATCGCTACTTCTAAAATAACTACCATTGGCTTTTAACAATTTTTGACCATTATTAGGATCATCGATGTTATTACCCTGTGCATCGGTAGCCTGATAAGTAGCATAACCGTAACCAGTGTAAATGCTACCATATTCTTGACCAGCAACAGCAACAGATGTCATATCAGCACCAAAAGCGTAACCTAAAGTATATGAATCTACACCAGGTGCTAGTGAAATAATTTTATTTCTATTTCTTGCAAAATTGATGGTAGAAGTCCACTCAAAATCCTTAGTTCTGATTGGCACACCCGTTAATAAAATTTCGATACCCTTATTTTGGATATTACCTGCATTAAATAATTTCTTTTGAACACCTGATTCAGTAGGTAGTGCTAAAGACAAAATTTGATTTGTTGTATTCTTTTTATAGAATGAAAAATCAAGGCCTAAACGATCATTAAAAAACCTTAATTCAGTACCCAATTCAAATTCTTTTGTTAATTCATTTTTTAGAGCCTGATTTCCTAAAGTGTAATCTGCATAGCCATATCTTGGCATCTGTTTTCCAGTCTCATCAGTGTAAGTACCCAAAAACTGATATTTCCCTGCACTGGTTGTAAATGGCGATGTTCCCATACCAGTATAACCAAAATTGGCTCTTAATTTACCATAAGAGAGGAAATCAAAAGCAGGTTTATTCTTTAATGATTCAGAGAATACATACGCTAAACCTACTGAAGGATAAGTATAACTGTAGTCACCATGGCCGTCAGGATAAGTTAATGTAGATGACCAATCGTTTCTTGCACTGAAGTTTAAGGTAAGCATATTTTTATAAGTCAGATCGCCGTAAGCATATACTGCATCCGTTCTTTGGCTACCATCTGTGCTATTTTCTGTAATCGCATTATTTACAGAATTACCTAAAAAGAATTTTCCGGGATCCTTTAAACCACCGTCGGTTCTCGTCTTAGTATACTTATTTCCAAAGTCTCTGGCTGTTTCAGCACCGATACTCATGTTAAAATCAAAATCCTGACCAAACTTCTTATTACCATTTAATAAAAACTGTAGTCTGCTACTTTTTTGATTTGATTGACTTAGTGAATATTCGCCACCAGTAAAACCAACACCGCTACCTATATTTTTTGTTTCCCCATTGGTGTTAACCTGGTTTAAAGTTCCCCTAACCAATGCATTTAACCAGGGTGTAATGTTGGCTTTAACATCAACGTTCCCCCTGAAAACATTTTCACGTTGCCTAACATTTTTTTCGTAGATACCAAACCACAAACCAGATAAACCATAAGGATCGTCGTTACCAGTTAATTGTCCACCTCTAACCGGATCCAGGTAATGATCTTTCCAATAATTGGTATCGTAACTTCTTGGAGTACCATATACAAGTGCGAACAAAGGATTGTCATTATTCGATTGACTTACCGGATTATAACTATTACTGATGGTATAGTTAACACCAGCGTTAATTTCGAAGATTTTACCAAATTTACGCGATCCTCTAAAATCAATTGCATCACGATCGAATTTATTGTTTGGAAGAATACCTGTACTGTATAATTTTGAATAAGACAACCTGAATGTTCCATTTTCATCTCCACCCTGAAATGCCAAATTTGAATTGCTATAGTTACCTAATTTATAGGCATCCAACAGGTTATTCGGCTGAGCATTCCAATTGATCATTCTGCCATCTATATCCTTTACCAGGCTGCCATCAAACCGAGGTCCAAAGCTCCAAAAGTAATTAGGGCCATCCACTGCAGGCGTACCTGATGCATCTTTTGTAAAAGTTGGGTTAATACCTGCACCAAATTCATTCTGTAAATCCATTGTTCTGTAAGCTTGTTCAATGGTTTGAGTGTGTGAGAATGAAATACCTAAACCCTGGCCGCCTTTACCTTTTTTAGAGGTAATTAAGAGTACTCCATTTTGAGCCCTTGAGCCATATAGTGAGCTTGCCGCTGCACCTTTCAAAACAGTGATACTTTCATAATCATCAGCGTTAAGGTTTTTCATGATGTTACCAAAATCCTGAGGTGCGTTTCCATAAGAATCTGCGCCCGTAACGCCTGGCTGAATAAGCACTCCATCAATAACAACTAATGGCTGTGTATTTGGACTTAAAGATGAATTACCCCTGATCCTGATTCTTGAAGATGATTGAGGACCACCAGAGCCCTGATTGATCATCACACCAGCAACCTTACCTTGCAAAGCGTTTACAATGTTCTGCTCGTTAGCTCTTACCAGATCTTCACCTTTCACTTCCTGGATTGAATAACTTAACTTTCTGGTTTGTTGTTTCACGCCAAAACCTGTTGTTACTGTAACCTCTTCAAGTGATTTTAAGTCTTCCTTTAATGAAATATTGAAATTTTTGTTACTTCCAACCAGTATTTCCTGGCGTAAGAAACCTACTGCAGAGAAAACAAGTGTTTCATTACTGGAAGCACTAATGCTAAATTTACCATTTCCATCAGTTTGTGTGGCTTTTTGAGTGCCCTTTACAGAAACGTTCGCCCCTGGCAGCGGCCCAGACGAATCCTTTACGGTTCCTGTAATAATAGTTTGTGCATGAGCAGCAATTGCAAAAAAAGTAAGCAAAAGCACACTCAAACATTTAAAGTACATTTTCTTCATGTTTGAAATATTAGTTAAATAAAATTGTTTGGGTTTGTTTGTTTTTTGGATTTTTTGATTTTGGACGATTTAAAGTTTATATAATAAAATTAGACAGCATAAATGATCTCCGATTTACTTAACTAAATCGATTTAAAACGCAACTAGGTCATTTAAAGGAATATCTGTTTAACAGCTACGCTATAATACCTGATGATTGTATTGGATGATTGGCTTCATAAATTACGGGGGTTTGATTAGTTATAACAAACTTAATAAAAAAACACAAAACCACACTATTCTTTTTAATTTTTTTAAAAAGGTGATTTTAGCATAAAAAAGGCCTGCATAAACAAGCCTTTTTTAAATATTTTATGAATAGATTGATTAATGGATCCCCATAAACAACCTGCTCCACCTTATTTTATGTAAGAAGGATGCAGTGCTGTCCCAGCTCATCCAAACAAATAAGGCTTTGCCCACAATATGGTCTTCGGGTACAAAACCCCAATAGCGCGAATCAGCAGAATTATGGCGGTTATCACCCATCATCCAATAATAGTCCATTTTAAAAGTATAAGTAGTGGCTGGTTTATCGTTAATATACCAAACACCAGCTTTTTGCTCTACTTTGTTTCCTTCGTAAGTTCTGATGGCCCTGTAATATAGCGGCATGGTAGTGCTGTCAATTTTAACCGTCCATCCTTTTGAAGGGATTTTGATTGGCCCAAAGTTGTCCCTGTTCCACGCCCTGTTCGGATCATTAGGAAAAACGCCACCTTGCACTGGTCCTGGCGCATCCGGGCTTAAAGTCACTGATTTTACGAAATCAAAAGTTTTTAGTTTCTCTGCAATTTCTGGCGAAGCATCAACAATATAGGTATTGGTGGCAACAGCCGGCGAATTACCCAGGTTCAGGTTAAATTCATCAAGAGCAGCATAGTTAAAATCCATGGTTTTAAACTCGATGCGGTAAGGCATCATCCCGGTATTTTTTAAAGGCTCGTTTTTACCGTTTACATTGGCAATACCATTGCTCATCGAAATCACATCGCCAGGAATACCAATACAGCGTTTAATAAAGTTTTCACGCTTATCAACCGGACGATCGATTATCGTAAAAGTGCTCCTCACCTGCTGACGGCCTAAGCTTCGCTCTAATGCATAATAGCTTTCTGCCTGGTTTTCTACTGCAACGGTATCTCCTTCCGGGAAATTGAATACTACTACATCATTTCTTTTGATTTTAGATAAACCCGGTAAGCGGTGATATTTCCATTGTACGCCATCCCAATAAGCTTTGGTAGAAGTAGTTAAAGGCATGGTATGGTGTGCAAAAGGAAAAGCAACGGGTGTCATCGGGATACGGGCACCATAGTTTACTTTACTTACAAAAAGAAAATCACCGATCAATAACGATCTTTCCATCGAGCCTGATGGAATGGTATAAGCTTCTATAAAGAAAACGCGGATAATGGTTGCGGCTACAACGGCAAAAACAATGGCATCTACCCACTCGCGGGTTTTAGATTTTTTCTTTTTTGTGGCATCCTTTTTTCTCTGCCAGAATTTGTAATTCATATATCTTAATTTTGGTCCGCGATCAACTTAATCGGCTCCCCCCTGGTATCTTAATTGTTTAATTGTATAAACTGGTTAATCGGTTAACTGAAAACTACCAACTGTTAACTGAAAAAGTCTCTTATTCAAAAATATCGGTAATGTTAAAAAACCCTTTTTTATCTTTTACCCACTCTGCTGCAACAACTGCACCTAAAGCAAAGCCTGCTCTGTTGTGTGCGGTATGTTTAATTTCAATCTCATCCACTTCGCTGCTGTAAATTACGGTATGCGTACCCGGGATATTTTCGATCCTGTGCGATTCAATCAGCAACTGCTCAGCTTTCGGAAACAGTTCAACATCTGTTCCCACCACCTCGTTTAACCATTCCTGTTTTCTATCCAGGTTATCTACAATACCCTCTGCAAGGGTAATGGCTGTACCGCTTGGTGCATCTAGCTTCTGGGTGTGGTGGATTTCTTCTACCTGAACCTCGTAAGCCGGATAATTATTCATCAGTTTGGCCAAAGTCTGGTTCAATTTAAAAAATAAATTAACGCCGATACTAAAGTTAGACCCATAAAGCAATGTATTGTTACTGTTGCTGCAATCATCTTTTACTTCCTGCAGTTTACCGTACCAACCAGTGGTACCCACTACTACCGGAACATTGGCATCAAAACAGGCATCAATATTTTTCAGCACTGAATCAGGCGTGCTGAAATCAATTGCTACATCTGCCGATTTTAAATTTTGCCTGGTTAAATCTTCCTGATTATCAACTGTGATTTTTAAAACGATTTCGTGACCGCGTTCAAGAGCAAATTTCTCAATAATCTGACCCATTTTGCCGTAACCTAAAAGCGCAATTTTCATTTCTTTATATTTATTTTCTTCTTTGTAATTGAATTAATTGTCGATGAGACACCTTTAATGGTTTAAAGGTAATAAAAGCATTAAGATTTCATATTGATCAGCAGAAATCATTTATTTTATTACATTAAAAAGTAAGGGAGAGTTTTAATGCGGGCGTTGCGTTGAAACCATACATAGTATCTGAACCGATTACCGATGGCATTACCTTAAAAGAAAGGTTATCGTCGATATTGAAAAAATGCAACCGCGCAGCAACATAAGCGTCGATAATATTGGCTGCATACAGTAGTCCATAAGAGAAATATACAATCTGCGAATTCCGCTTATATAAACTTTTCCCATCCAGAATACCTTGATTGGTATATTGTGTCAGATCACTTTTTAACCCGGGATTTGCCTCCCGGTATTGTGCCTCTGCCAAAAAACGTTTATAGTTCTTCCTGCTATCCATAAGGGATAAAGTAAGTGCTGTGGCACCACCATAAATGGCTACAATTTTACCACCGGTATATAGTTTCTGTAATACCTGGCTTTTGCCTGCCCTTGTACCATAACCATCATTCAGCAATTGGATATTGTATAACTGCCCCCAGCCGGGTATTAGCATCGATCTGAAAACAGCTTTCCTGCCGGCAACTTTACCAGGATTTACATATTTAGCCTTCAACGAGTCTTTTCTTGTTAAAGGCTTTTTGGCTGTATCTAAAGATTTTGTCAGTTTTACTTTTGAAGTATCAGCAGGTTTTAATACCGTATCCTTCACCTGCGCCGAGGCAAGGTTTACCATAAAAAATATAAATAGAGAAACCAGTATTAAAAGTTTAGTACTTTGCATTACCAGTCTAATAACTCTAAAATTCTATTCAGGTCGTCATCGCTCATAAACGGGATTTCGATCGCCCCTTTACCGTTCTGACTTACTTTTAACTTTACGCGGGTTGCAAATTTAGAGGCCAGATCGTCCTGCAGTTTCTGATACTGGAAAGAAACTGCTCTTTCTTTTTGCTTCTCGCTTGCAGGTAAAGGAATATGCTGCAAATTGCGCACAATTTCTTCTACTTTACGTACGGAAAGGTTTTTATCAAGAATTTCTTGGTGGATATACAACTGTTTATCAACGCCATCAACATTAATCAAAGCCCTTGCATGGCCCATGCTGATTTTCTGATCGCGGATAGAAGCCTGTATGGCAGGCGGAAGTTTTAATAAACGTAAATAGTTGGTCACCGTGGTCCGGTTTTTACCTACACGCTCGCCCAATTGTTCCTGTTTTAAGCCTACTTCATCAATCATCCGCTGGAAACTCAGGGCCACTTCGATGGCATTTAAATTTTCGCGCTGAATATTTTCAATCAATGCCATTTCCAACATCTGTTGGTCGTTTGCACTGCGGATATAAGCCGGGATCTGTGTTAAACCAGCAAGTTTCGAAGCCCTGAACCTGCGTTCGCCCGAAATTAACTGGTATTTATTGGCACCTAATTTCCTAACCGTTATCGGCTGGATCAGGCCCTGTACTTTTATCGAATCGGCCAGCTCGTTTAAAGCTACCTGGTCAAACTCGGTACGTGGCTGGTATGGATTGGTTTCAACTTCAGTTAAACTTACGTGACTGATATTGCCAATCTGCTCGGTTTCGCTCACAGCATTTACCTGCTGTTTCGGCGGATGAGAAGATTCGCTATCATCTAAAAGCGCACTTAACCCTCTTCCTAAACCTGTTTTTCGCTGAAAAGATGTCATCTATAATTTATAAAGTTGCTGTTCCAATGTTTTCTTCTTCCTTTAACAGGCCGTTTTTCTTTACAATCTCACGGGCAAGGTTAAGGTAGTTAATTGCGCCTTTACAGTTCGCATCGTGCATAATTACTGAAACGCCATAACTTGGCGCTTCACTTAAACGGGTATTACGCTGAATAATGGTATCAAAAACCAATTCGTTAAAGTGTGTTTTCACCTCTTCTACCACCTGGTTCGATAAACGTAAACGCACATCATACATGGTTAATAGAATACCTTCAATCTCTAAATCCGGGTTTAAGCGGTTCTGCACAATTTTAATGGTATTTAATAATTTACCCAAACCTTCTAAAGCGAAATATTCGCACTGTACCGGGATAATAACCGAATCTGCAGCGGTTAAAGCGTTGATGGTAATTAAACCCAGTGAAGGAGAACAATCGATGATAATAAAATCATACTGATCTTTTATTTTCTCCAAAACCGCTTTCATTTTATACTCGCGGTTGTTCAGGTTAATCATCTCAATTTCTGCACCAACCAAATCAATGTGGGCAGGCAGTAAATCTAAATTTGGTGTATCTGTTTTCTGAATGGCCTGTAAAGGGTCAATATCATTAATAATACACTCATAAATACTATCTTTAATATTTCGGGGATCGAAACCGATACCTGAAGTCGAATTTGCCTGAGGATCAGCATCTACCAGTAAAGTTTTGTATTCAAGAACGGCCAAACTCGCAGCCAGGTTTATAGATGAAGTTGTTTTACCAACACCACCTTTTTGATTTGCTAATGCAATAATTTTGCTCATCGTATGTATCCGAAATTTACTTAACGTTTATTTGGGCTGTGTTATTTATGCGTTTAAATTGCCAAAAAGTTCTATTTTTGCCATGTTTACGGCCTTTTTCACAATCAGCTAAGATACAAACTATATGGCAATTTTAGCAAGAAGCGCATTTGGGTTTTACACATCTTATTAACAATTATCCATGATCACAATAATAGCCGCTACTAACAGGCCCAATAGCAATACGCTAAAAGTTGCCAAATATTACCAAAGGCAACTAAAAGAAAGAGGTGTTGATACCAATTTGTTCAGTTTGGAGCACCTGCCAATTGATGTGCTCAATACCGACATGTACGGTAAAAGATCGGAAGCTTTTCAGGAAATCCAGAACATGATTTACCAGACCGAAAAGTTTTTGTTCATCATGCCCGAATATAACGGCAGTTACCCTGGTGTGCTAAAAGTGCTGATCGATGCCTGTAATTTCCCGGATAGTTTTTATGATAAAAAGGCTGCTTTAGTGGGCATTTCTTCTGGCAAATATGGCAATATCCGTGGTGTTGACCACTTTACAGGCGTTTGTCACTACATTCACCTCAACATTTTGCCCTTAAGACTACATATTCCAAATATTAAGGCCGAGTTAGATGCTGAAGGCAATTTCAATCATCCTGATACGATAAAATTTACCAGCGAGCAGATAGAAAAGTTCATCAGTTTTTAATAAAAAGCCTTTTTTCTGTAGGCTGAAGATTGTTGTGACGTTCCGTAGGAACGATTCCTGGGTAGTAGCCAATTGCAAAATTGGCGTTTTCGTTCCGTAGGAACGTTTGGTGTTTTACACATTAATATCTGTACAGGCCGCGCCACCTAAACCCGATGGAAGCGACACGAAGTATAGCGTACAGCGGGATTGCATTAACCCAAATGCTAAGAACCTGCTTTCCAAAAAAAAGCTAGAATTTGTTTTTGAAAAGCAAAACCTGTGTTCCATGGTAACGTTAATCCTGTTTTCCGCTCATACGCCTGCAGGCCTTAGCCGCCGTGCCGGTATCCGCTTCAACCAGGTTTAAGGAACAAAAACTGTGCGTAAAACTCCCGTAAGCTTCTTTCAAAAGATAAACTTCTTTATGCACCCTGTAACCCTAAATCTTATTACAGGCCGCGCCACCTAAACCCGATGGAAGCGACACGAAGTATAGCGAACAGCGGGATGGTATTAACCCAAATGCTAAGAACCTGCTTTCCAAAAAAAAAGCTAGAATCTGTTTTTGAAAAGCAAAACCTGTGTTCTATAGCAACGTCAACCCTGCTTTTCATTTCAAGTCCGCACCCGTTCCTCGCTTACGGGCTTTCCATTACAATCAGGTTTAAGGAACAAAAACTGTACTTTTAAATTCAAAAACGAGAGTTCAAAATGGAAAAAACCCTTCCAAAATGAAAAGGTTTTTTTTAGCTTTTTTTCGATAAAAACGAAATAAATATCATATCTAATTCAAATACAATAATTTACAAATAAACCTGATTCACTGGCATAACAATTGGCTACTGCCCGATAAGATGATATTTATTTAACCTTTGTTATGTAATTTAGTTCATCAGCAAACAGATTTAATTATAAGCTATTTTTACCACGAAAAGAGAGAAATTGCTTTGCGATCCTTCGCGAAAAACTTTGCTCCCTTTGCGGTTAAACTAAAACACCATGAAAATTAAAACCAAGCTCCGCCTCGGATTCGGGTTTCTCTTTATAATCGTAATATCCTTTGGATTGATTGCGCTTTTTTACCTAAACGAACTGTCCGATAAATCGAAGGTGATTCTTAAAGACAACTATAAATCGCTGAAATATGTTGCTGCCATGCGCAACATTATCGACCAGAACCAATTTCCATTAAACAGCCAACAACAGGCCACGTTTACCGAAAACTTAAAAAACGAGGGTAAAAACATTACTGAACCTGGTGAAAAAATGGCTTATCAGCAATTGGAAAGCGCTTTTAAAGTACTGGGAAATCCACAACCTGAAGCTATTAAATCAGACCGCATTAAGGATTTACGCCTGGCGCTCCAAAATATCGAACAGGTAAACATGAAAGCCATTTATGATAAAAATGAGCTTGCCAACGAAGCTTCATCAAGGGCGAACCTTTATATTATGATTGCTGCTACCTTAAGCTTTATCATTCTATTTACTTTTATTGTTAATTTTCCGGGTTTTGTGGCCAATCCGCTGGCCGAGTTTAGCGCTGCCATTAAACAGATCAGTCGCAAAAATTATAAACAGCGACTGCATTTTGAAAACGGCGACGAATTTACCGAACTGGCCGACTCGTTTAACGGCATGGTGGTTAAATTAAACGAATGGGAAAACAGCAATTTATCAAAAATAAAATCAGAAAAATCGCGTATCGAAGCCATTATCGCACAGATGCAGGATGCCATTATTGGTTTAAACGAAAAAGGAGAAGTGCTTTTTTTAAACCATCTGGCCGCAAAACTGATGAACCTTGATGAAGATAAGGTAATTGGACAAAATGTTGCGGAACTGATGCAAAAAAACGAACTGTTAAAACGCATCATCAAACCTGAAACAGCTGATAATACATTAAAAATTTATGCTGATGACAAGGAATCGTATTTCCTTTTAGAAAATCGCGAAATTATTATCCCAAACTACGAGGAACAGGAAGAAAAAGCTTTAATTGCTGCTTCAAAATCGGCTGGTAGTGTATATATTTTGAAAAACATCACCCAGTTTAAGGAATTGGATGAGGCCAAAACGAATTTTATTGCAACGGTTTCGCATGAGTTAAAAACACCATTATCATCTATCAAAATGAGTTTGAAACTACTCAATGATGAACGTGTAGGTGCGATGAACGAAGAACAGCACGAGTTACTCAATCACATTAAAGAAGACAGCGACAGGCTTTTAAAAATAACCAGCGAGCTGCTCGATCTTTCGCAGGTTGAAACCGGCAACTTAAAACTCACTTTCGCCCTCACTAAACCTGAAGATATTGTACAATATGCTATTGATGCGGTTAAATTCCAGGCAGAGCAAAAATCCATCAACCTGGAACTAAACTGTGATAAAAATCTGCCCAATGTGAATGCCGACATCCAAAAAACAGCCTGGGTGCTGGTCAATTTTTTATCTAACGCTTTGCGTTACAGTTCAGAGAAATCGAAAGTGGTCATCGATGTTTTGCAAAAAGATAAATTCATTGAATTTTCGGTAAAAGATTTTGGAAAAGGGATCGATGAAAAATATCAAAAACGCCTGTTCGACCGGTATTTTCAGGTGCCTACAGATGGTCAGAACAAATCGGGATCGGGCTTGGGATTGGCTATTTCTAAAGATTTTATAGAAGCAGAACAGGGAAAAATATGGGTAGTGAGCGCTATCGGAGAAGGAAGTAAATTTTGTTTTAGTTTACCTGTTGTGGTTTAAGCCTCGCTGTTTAACCGCAAAGAACGCTAAGTCTTACACAGATGTAAGATAGATGATGGAAAATGGAGGATAGAAAATGGAGGATAGAAAATTGCACCGCCGAACGCCATCGGCCCAGCGCTACACAATATAAGGCTCCATTTCCTTATCAATACTTTTGCGTAATTCCATTAATTTAATGGCATAGCCATGCATCGCAATTTCTTTTTCTGTTTTTGGTTTGAAAGAGGGGATTGCTTTTGGTTGGCCATTATCATCAACGGCTACAAAAACAATGATGCAATGGGTATTTTTCACAAAATCAGTTTGTCCAACGGGTTTAGAAAAAGCATCAACTGCAATGTGCATGCTGGTTTTACCGGTATAAATAATGCGGGCTTCCATTTTAACCAAGTGACCAATGTGCACCGGGTGAAAAAAGCGGATACCACCCACATAAACGGTAACGCAATAACTTTGGCTCCATTGTAGGGCACAGGCAAAAGCAGCCTGGTCAATCCATTTCATCATCATACCACCATGCACTTTACCCCCATAATTAACATCAGAAGGTTCGCTTAAAAATTGAAGTTCGATATGATTTTTGGTTCTGGGCATGAGGATATTGCTTGATTTAATGGTTTGGCTAAGATATTAAAATACGGTATAATTAAAAAGCCGCAAAATATTTAACCACAGATAAAAAGGATAAACACAGATAGGCATATTTGATCCGTGTTTATCTGTGTACATCCGTGGCTAAAAAAACCTTAAAAATAGACTTTAATTGGTAACAATTAAAGCCGCAAAATATTTAACCACAGATAAAAAGGATAAACACAGATAGAAAAATTAATCTGTGTTTATCTGTGTCTATCCGTGGCTAAAAAAACCTTAAAAATAGGCTTTAATTGGTAACAGCTAAAGCCGCAAAATATTTAACCACAGATAAAAAGGATAAATACAGATAGAAAAATTAATCCATGTTCATCTGTTTCCATCCGTGGCAAAAAAACCAATAAAAAAGTCGTAGCGAGACGCTACGACTATAGAGGTGTCAGTTGGTACCAACTGACACCATATCTAAAGTGCATAAAATTATTTCTGCATAATGCTAATTGCATAACCACCTCCAGGTGCACAATATTGTGTCAATTTCGTTTTGCTGCTCACTTCCATTTTGCGGATGGTATAGGCTTTCGGATTGGTTTCATAATTGGCATCTTTTGCATCAGCATAAATGGTTGCCATGTATTTTTTACCCGGATCTAAGAAACTGAAATCGATTTTGGAAGTACGGGCTTCCTCATCATTGGTGCGACCTACAAACCAGTTGTTTTTTCCTTTAGCTTTACGTGCAAAAGTGATATAATCGCCAGGTTCTGCTTCTAAAACCTTGGTATCGTCCCAATCTACTGCCACATCTTTAATAAACTGGAAAGCATCCATGTACTTGTTATAGGTTTCTGGTAAATCGGCAGCCATTTGCAATGGACTGTACATCGTTACATAAAGTGCCAGTTGACGCGCCAATGTGCTGTGTACAAAAGAAGTATTTTCAGGATTGTAAGCACTTACCCTGGTTTCGAAAATACCAGGGGTATAGTCCATCGGTCCGCCGATTAAACGGGTAAATGGCAAAATAGTGGTATGATCAGCATTGTTGCCGCCAAACGCTTCATATTCGGTTCCCCTTGCCGATTCGTTTCCAATCAAATTCGGGTAAGTACGCGCTAAACCTGTCGGACGAACCGCCTCATGTGCATTCACCATAATTTTATATTCGGCTGCTTTTTGGATCGCATATAAATAATGGTTGTTTAACCATTGGCCATAGTGGTGCTCTCCCCTCGGGATCATATTGCCTACATAACCACTTTTAACGGCATCGTAACCATTGGCTTTCATAAATTTATAAGCCGTATCTAAATGGCGCTCATAATTACGTACCGACGAAGAAGTTTCGTGGTGCATAATCATTTTTATGCCTTTACTTGCCGCATAACGGTGCAATTCTTTTACATCAAAATCAGGGTAAGGAGTTACAAAATCAAACACATAATCTTTCGTTTTACCAAACCAATCTTCCCAGCCTTCGTTCCAGCCCTCAACCAAAACCGCATCTAAGCCATTTTTAGCAGCGAAATCGATGTATTCTTTCACATGAGCTGTATTTGCGGCATGTTTTCCGTTAGGTTTTGTTTTGGCATAATCGGTTACACCCAATTGTACACTGGTTAAATTGTTATAGGCCCAGGTACTTTTTCCAGTGATCATTTCCCACCATACACCCACATATTTGGTGGGTTTAATCCACGATACATCTTTGAATTTTGTTGGTTCATTAAGGTTGTATGTAAGCTTTGAAGTTAAAATATCGCCAGCTTTATCGCTCACGATAATGGTGCGCCAAGGCGATAAACATGGTGCCTGCATGTAACCTTTATCCCCAATGGCATCAGGGGTTAACCATGATTCTAAAACCATGTTCTTATCATCCAAATTTAGCGACATTAAAGAATAATTGATCAATGCAGCTTCGTGGATATTGATGTATAAACCATCTTTACTCTTCATCATCAAAGGCGTTTGTAAGCCGGTTGGTGAAAAAGTAGTTTGCGAGGCATTTGGTGTTACTGCAGCTTTCATTTTACCACGAACTTCTGATAAGTTTGAAGTCACCGTGCTGTATTCCTGTGTATCATAATCACCAGGAAGCCAAAATGCCTTATGATCTCCAGCCAATGCAAACTGGGTTTTCTCTTCTTTTATGATGAAGTAATCCAGATTCTTCTGCTCAGGAAATTCATATCTAAAGCCCAAACCATCATTAAACAAACGCAAACGCACAATTATATAACGGTTTGTTTCTTTTTGGGTAAGGGTTACCGCCAGTTCGTTGTAATGGTTTACGATTTCTTTAACCTCGCCCCAAACCGGTTTCCAGGTTTCGTTAAAAGTGCTGGTTTTGGTATCGGTGATGGAGAAACCATTCATTAAAGATTTTCCGTCTTTAAGCTCCAGTCCCAGCTTGCTGGTTTTTATAACGTCTTTTCCTTTATACTTTAAGCTGTAGGTTGGCACCCCTCCTTCAGCCAAAGCAAAGCTGGCCAAAAGATTGCCATCCGGCGACTTGAAATCTTTTTCGGGAACGTTCCCGAAAACATCTCCGACAAACAGCAAAACACATATTAAAGTAAGGATTTTAGAGCGGTTAAAGAATTGGTTAAGTTTTTTATTCATATTATCATTTATTTATCGTTATTACTATTTATATCACTCTGAAACTTGCAGGTTTTGATTTGTTCAATACTGAAAAGATATTTAATAAATGAGATATCAATTGTATCTGTTCGGGTACTAATCAAGTCAAAAAGACCTCGCAGGTTTTAAAAACCTGCGAGGTCTAAATGAACCAATATTACTCTAAAAGCAATGCATCGTCATCCTCATCAGTTAAACTCAGCTGCACACTATCACTACCGGCAATGCCTTCTATCGAACCGCGGATGTGCGTGGCGTTTAACAATACTTTTTCCAATTGTTTTTCACGGGCTTTCCATAAACGTTCCATCGCATCACGCTCCCTTTGGATAGATAACTTCATGCTCATAAAACCTTCACGGATCGCTTTCCATTGTTCTGAAAACTCTGCTCCCATCAGGTAATCGTAAAGCATGTGCATTTTATCACCACGGTTTTCCTGCGATTTCATCGCGCTTGACAAACGCAGAATCCCATCGCGTAAAACATAGGCTACAGCATTTACCTCTTCGAAAGAACAGATCCATACTCCATCACGCTGGCCGAAACAATCCATACCTTTAGGGTAACATTGACTCACGATAACCGCTACATCAACACCCATGCTCCGCATGTCTTTTTTCAGTTTTTCGATCCAGTCGCCCCCAAAATCTTTGGTACGCTTACTTTCATAAATAATTTTGCCACACTCTTGTCCAAACTGATTGCGTACCACCTGCACACAATCGGCCCCGCGAACGCCTTTACCAACTTCTTCAATTAAATCGAATGGAAAATTGCTTCGCAGCAATTCTTCTAAAATCAGTTCCTGCACCTCGCCCTGCAACTGCATACTGCCCTGCTCGGCCTTGCGTTTCATTTCTTCGGCAAGCTTTTTCTGATCATCGAGCTGTTTTTCCAATTCTTTTAAACGCAACTGATGCTCGGTATCTTTAATGCTGTTTTTTTCGGCTTCCTGTTTACGGATTTGCTCTACCAGTTCGTTGCGCTGTTCCTGCATTTTACGCTGAAAAGCCAGTTCCATTTCTTCCTCTTTCACTTTCAGGCTTTCCTCGCGACGTAGAAACTCCAGTTCTTTCTCGCGGGCCAACCTTAATTTTTCGGCATTGTCTTTAGCAGTACCTTCCAGCATTTGCAATTTCGTTTCAAAATCAGCAGCAATGCTTTTGCGCAGGTTTTCTTCCAGGTTATCTTTAAGCTTTGTTTTTTCTTCAGCCAGTTGTGTTTCAAAAGCCTTTTGTTGCTGCAGTTTTTCAGCATCTAAAGCCGCAACCTTATCCTGATATTCCTTATCGCGCTGCTTTGTAAAAGACAACATTTTTTCACGGAGCTCTTTTTTATAATCTTCGGCCATGGCTTCTTCCATCGGAAAAACATGGGCACAGTTGGGGCATTTTATTTCGGTAGGCATAAATTATTTTTTTACCGCTGCGAATTTGCGGTTTACAAAGATATTAAAGCTTTTTCAGGATTGGATAGGCAAGTTTTGCACCATTAATTAAAGCACTTTCGATCTTACTTCGTGCCCTACCGTCAAAATTTTACTCACCGGACATTTAGAAGCAATATCTTCCAGCCTGCTTTTTTGCTCCTCAGTAAGCTGTCCTGTACAGGTAATTTCTTCAAAAAACACCATTTCTCCATTTTCTGTATCGGTATTTACTTCTACCTCTATTTTATCAACCGGCCATTCCTTTCTATCCACGTACATCCTTAAAGTAATGGCTACACACGATGCCAAAGAAGCCATTAACAAACCTTTTGGCGCAAAGCCTTTATGTGTTCCGCCTAATTCTATCGGTTCGTCTACTATAATATCGTGAGAACCATTACTTACCGAACACGCATAGTGCTCTTTATTTATTGTTGCTTTTACCATTTACCGGATATTTTAAAAAATTAAACTTACCAAATTTTATGCTTTGTTGAGATTTTACGAAACATTATAAGATAGCATTTGTTCCTTTTAAAAATGCTACGTTATGAAATACAGAAAGTTAATCGGAAAATATTTAAAGCACGAAACAGATAACAGTGCAAAAATAGCCCTTGCCCTGGTGGCCGGTTTAGCCGCAGGTGCAGTGATCAGTATTTTATTTGCCCCTGATAGCGGTGAAGGAACCCGTGGAAAAATTGCTGGTGGCGCCAGAAATCTACGTTACGGATTTCAGGACAAATACAACCTTTTGAAAGAAAAGGTTTTTGGTGTTGAAGCCATTGAAGAAGATATTGTTGAGCAAGAAGTTCCTCATTTTAAACACACCGTTACGAAGAAACGTAAATCGGATGTGAAAGAGATCCTGGAAAATGCACATGAAAATGGTCAGGTGCAGGAAGGCCAGGGATAAAAGATCTTAATAGAAAGGCCGTCATCTCGACTGAAGCGCAATCCCGAACTTTCGGGAGAGAGCTTTATAATAGACTTCTCAACTGCATTGCACACAGCTCGGAATGACGGCATTCCAAGGCTAATTTCTTAGCTTTACCGGATAATAACTGCACATGTTTTTTATCCTCTCCAAAATCTTATTATTCCTCATCAAACCAATTATTTGGGTTTTTGTACTTTTAATTTTGGCACTTGTAACCAAGCGTTCCAAAAAAAGAAAGCAATATTTAATTTTAAGCTTAATCTTTTTCTTCTTCTTTTCGAATGGTTTTATTGTTGGCAAAATCATAAACAGTTACGAGGCTGGCTATCCTAAATTGCATCAATACGATGTAGGTATCGTACTTGGAGGTTTTTCAGGCCTAAATAAGCGAAATAATGAAATTGCCTTTAGCGGTGCTAGCGATCGGTTATTTCAGGCCGTTGCCTTGTATAAAAAAGGTATTATTAAACAGATTTTATTGAGCAGCGGAAGTGCAAACCTGATTGATAAAGAAGTAAAAGAAGCTGATTTAGCCCTAAAATATTTAAGGTTGATCGGCATACCGGATTCTGCCATATTGATTGAAAACCAAAGCAGAAATACCATCGAAAATGCACGGTATAGTTTGGCATTGATTGCGAAAAAGAATCCACAGGCAAAAGTTCTGGTCATTACCAGTGCCTGGCACATTCCAAGGGCCAAAATAATTTTTGACCGGCAAGCCAAAAATAAAATTGAATATTATCCCACCAATTTTTCAAGAGGTACTGAATTTGAGTTGGGCGATTTTATTATTCCAAACGCAGCTGCTTTAGGTACATGGGAGCTATTGTTTAAGGAATGGATAGGTTTGCTTGTAGATCGTATAAGGGGTTAATTGGTTAAGCGTTTAAATTGGTTAATTGTTTAAAATGGAGCTAATACAGTTAACCAGTTTATACAATTTAAACAATTAACCTTAAACTATCCTTCAATCGCTTTCCAAAGCATATCTTTCAGCTCCAGAATGTTTTTTTCTGCTACTGATGAGATAAATATTGATGGGATTTTTGGCAGATCCTGCTTCATTTCTTCCATCAGTTCGTCATCCAGCATATCCGATTTGGTGATGGCCAAAACATGTGGTTTTTGCATCAATTCGGGATTGTAAGTTTCCAGTTCGCTTTTAAGGATTTCGTATTCTTCTTTAATGCTTCTGCTTGTATCGGCAGGAACCATAAATAACAGCACCGAGTTACGCTCAATGTGACGAAGGAAACGGTAACCTAAACCTTTACCTTTTGATGCACCTTCGATAATACCCGGAATATCGGCCATTACAAAAGATTTACCTCCGCGGTAACTTACAATGCCTAAATTAGGAACAATGGTGGTAAATGGATAATCGGCAATTTCTGGCTTGGCTGCTGAAACCACTGAGAGTAAAGTCGATTTTCCTGCATTCGGGAAACCTACCAGACCAACATCGGCCAAAACTTTTAATTCTAAAATGTTCCAAACCTCTTGTCCCTGCTCGCCAGGTTGCGCAAAACGTGGTGTTTGTTGAACCGAATTTTTAAAATGCGCATTACCTAACCCCCCACGACCACCGGCCGTTAAGATTTTGGTTTCGCCATCTTTGGTAATTTCGAAAAGTACCTCTCCTGTTTCAGCATCTTTGGCGATGGTACCCAGTGGAACCTCTAAGATTTCATCTTTACCCTGCTTGCCAAATTTGTGCGAACTGCCGCCAGCGCCACCATCTTCGGCAATGATGTGTTTGCGGTATTTAAGGTGCAATAATGTCCAGATATGGATACTGCCTTTAACGATAATGTGGCCACCACGACCGCCATCACCACCATCAGGCCCACCCATTGATGTCAAAATATCACGATGCAAATGTGCCGAACCTGCCCCGCCTTTACCAGAACGGCAACAAATTTTTACATAATCTACGAAATTCGAACCCTGTGACATATTTTATTATTGAAATGTTTTAATGTAGGAACGTTGAAATGATAGTTCCTTTAAAATTAAAGAGTTATAACGTTTTTAACATTATAACTCCTTTTATGTTTTTGAAATACTAGCGGACTTAGAACTGAGTCTTAATCCCTCGCTAAATCATTGTTAATTTAAACTTTATACTGATCAATTACTGCGCAAAGATCGTTATATACTGTTTCTATTTCACCGATTCCGTTTACCTTGTTTAATTTGCCCTGCTCCTCGTAATAAGGTAATACATGGATGGTTTTATCAAAGTATTCTGAAATACGTTTTTTAAGTTTTTCAGCGTCATCATCTGGCCGGCCACTAACTTTATGGCGCTCCGCAATACGCTTTGTTAATTCGTCCTGATCTACATCTAAAGCAATTACGCCGGCAACTTTGCTGCCTTTGCGCTCTAAAAATAAATCAAGCTCTATCGCTTGTGGAACGGTACGCGGAAATCCATCAAACACAAATCCTTTTGCATCAGGATTTTTATCCACCTCTTCTTCAAGCATGGCAATTGTAATCGCATCAGGTACCAATTCTCCATCAGCTAACAATTGACTAACTTTTTTTCCTAATTCGGTTTCTCCTTTAACGTGTGCTCTAAAAAGATCGCCTGTTGAAACGTGTACCAACTGATATTTTGCAATCAGTTTTTCAGATTGGGTGCCTTTACCCGCCCCTGGAGGGCCAAAGAGAACTAAATTAAGCATTCAAGTTGTTTAGGTTGTCTTCAAAATTAAAAAAAGCCTTATTCCTATGGCTCTGTTAAAAGTAATAATCAAATCACTGATTAATAGGATTAGACATTGCTTACTTTCAAGGCTGCAAATATATAATTATTAATTTAGATGCCATTTATAATTGAGAATTTATTTAAAAAAGGGCTATTTTGATGACATTTATCTTATTCTACAAAGAATCTTGTGCCATTTTTATATTTATCAGAATATTCTTGAAATTGTAAGCCAATCTACCAAACAATACTTTTAAAATCTGTTTGAAGTGGTAAAAAAAGAGCTTCCCATCTGAATATTTAGCGTGCATTTAGTACTGATAGGATTTGTATATAATTAATATTAGTTAGAAGTTTCGTGGGCTGAGCATACGAATCTCTTTTTTATCAAAGAAATAGCCTACAGAGATTTCATGTGTGCCTCCGCTATTGGTTTTTAGCGAACCTACCGAAAAGCCATAGGCGTATCCGATCCTGAAATTCTGGTCGGCAAAAACCTGTACTGCTGCTGCAGCAGAATTTCTTGACGTTAAGTCTTTTAGCAGGTACGATTTATTGTAGAGCTTTACCCCTGTACGATATGATCCACCGACCCAGAGTCTTTCACCTAATACCAGGAAGGTACTTAAATCCAGACTGGTTGGACCTCCCCTGTCGTCCTTCAGCAGGAAAGAAGGTTTTACCTGAATATTGGCCGAAAGTGGCAGCATCAACCCCGCACTCAGGTAATAATGTGGCTTGGGCTGTGGCACAAAGGCAAAGCGGTCAACATCCAGGTATTGGGCAATCAGGTTGTCAACAGAAAAACCTGCAAAGAAGCGGTTGTCCGAATAATATACACCCGCCCTTGCATCGGGTACAACGGTATGCTGCATACCGCTGGGCTGATCCGGTTCAGGAATGTTAGGGTTTAGTAATGCACCATCTATCCCAAGCTGTACCACGCCTATACCCACCCCTAATGCGAGGCGGGAGCTGCCATCACCTTTCAGTCTGATCCGGTAGGCATAGTTCGCATAAGCAGCCGTATTGCGTTGAGCACCAATCCTATCGCTCGATACCTGAAGGGCAAGGCCCACATTACCACTATTGGCGATGGCATCTACCACCAGGGAAAGTGTTTGCGGAGCACCTTTTATTCCGGTCCACTGGTTATGGTAAAAAGCGTTAACATTAAGTTGCTCGCGGTACCCCGCATAAGCGGGATTGACATAAATCCCGTTGAAAACATACTGACTAAGCTGTGCATCTTGTTGTGCCGCAACCCCTTTGGGAAACAGCAGTGATATCATTGTTGTTATGATCAACAATATTAACTTTTTCATCTTTTTGATATTTAAGGCGTGCCAACAATAACCGGCCGCACGATATAACTTCATTTATTTTTTGAATGTTCTAACCAGTGTGATGTAGCCCTTGAAAACCTCAACATAGCATCGGTATAAGTAAACTGGTTGGTGCCAGCGTTGTATTTCACCACTTCGGTGGTTTTACCTGCAACCTCCTGTAACGCAGTTTTAGCGGCAGGATCGTTCAGAATATCTGAGATCTTTCCTTTTACATCACCAACAACATCGATGTTCACTTTGGTGCCGTCTTCGCTCGTATAAGTATAGATAGCAGTTGCAGGATCTTTTGTTAAGGTGGTGATTGTCTGGTTACTCTTCACTAACTGACCAAGTTCCAATGTTTGTGGCTTGCCAGAAGCATCAGTATAAGTAAACTGGTTGGTACCGGCGTTGAATTTCACAACTTCCGTAGTTGTTCCGGCAACCTGCTGAAGGGCGGTTTTAACTGCCGGGTCGTTCGCTATATTAGAAAAATTGTTCTTTACATCACCAATTACATCAATATCAACTGTTGCGCCAACCTCATTGGTATAAGTATACACCGAAGTGTTACCATTTTTGGTCAGCGTAGTTACTGTTTGACTCGCTTTTGTAACCTGGGCGAGATCTATATTTTGTGTGTTTCCTTGCGGATCCTTATAAGTAAAAGTCTTATTGGTTGCATCATAACTTACGTTACCGGCACTTTGATTTACCAACTGCGCAATGGCTACTTTTACCGCGTTATCCGCAAGGATATTTTGGATATTACTTTTTACGCTGCCAGTGACATTAATAACTGTTATGGTTTTATCTTCACTGGTATAGGTATAGGTACCATCTCCGTTATCCTTTAAAACGGTAACGGTTTCGGGTGTGGAACTACCTCCATTACCTGCATACATGGCATAAGGGACACTTAACAATTGTGCAGTACCGGCCAAATTAAAATTAGACCCATTATTTGGATCTACCTCGACTTTTATAAATTTCGAACCATTCTGCCAGGTTACCCCGGCAATGCTTCCGGTAACACTTGCTGCACCCGGACTTCCGATAGCGATGTTATACAAACCAAGTGCATTTGTAGTAACATTTCTAACTTCAGAATATTGTGCAGAACCATCAGATGATCCATTCAGGATACTAATCCTCAAGGATATACTTTTATTGGCTAATGGCGTTCCGTTTGAATTTCTTGCTGCTCCCTGATAGTTGAACTGTTGTGGTGCCTGAGCATAAGATTTAATTGTAAATCCAATTACAAAAATTACAAATACCAAGAGTAGTTTTCTCTTCTTCATATCGATTGTTCGTTTAATTATGGTGTAAAAGCGTAAGGTTAAAAGGCTTATTTAATTCTATAAATTGAATGCCCTAATTATTCTGTTGCTATCAAAGTAATAAACACAGTTGTTTAACGTTATCAGCATCAAAAGTACAGTAGGTATAATCTTATCGAAATAGAGTATAGCCCAATGAGGAAAAACACTCCATGAATGGCGAACGTCTCTCTATGAAGACAAAACAGGCGAGATCTGCCAGCGTGGGTAAAGTGGCATTTTCATACAGGTAACACAGTATTCGGCCTTGGTTCATCCTTATGAGCAGTTCTCATATTTCACGTCAAACTGGGTAAAAAATTTAGGCTGAATATTTCCGGATGTCTATTTTGAAAGTCAAAATAGATTTAAAGTGTGATTAGCTGTTTTGACAGTTTAGCTTAAAATTTGAGACATAAGAAAATTATAGATCCCGTGTTGGACCCGAACATCTACAATATCATCTTAAATGAAGGATTTATACGATGTGATTGGAAACAAAAAAAGGAGGATTTTAAAATCCTCCCTTAGAGTACACTTAAAGGAACTAATGTTGAACAAATAACTCCATTACTTATTCAAGACTTATAATGAGATACTTATGACTTAAACTGAAAACAAAAAAGGGAAGATTGTTAAATCCTCCCTTTAAGTGCACTTGTAGGGATTCGAACCCCAAACCTTCTCATCCGTAGTGAGATGCTCTATCCAATTGAGCTACAAATGCGTTTCCGTATCGTTAACGGACTGCAAAGGTATAATTTGATATTTTAATTTCCAATTAAATTTTAAAAAAAATCTCAAAATAAGCTTCACAGCTTAAGCTTTATGCGCTTAATACTTCATTAATTGCTTTGAAATCAGGCAAATCCTTCGCATTTTCCAAAACTTCAGCATAAGCAATTTTTCCTTCTTCATCGATCACAAATGCCGCTCTTTTCGAAACTCCTTTTAATCCGAAGAAAAATTCATCATAAAATGCACCGAAAGCTGCTGATACTTCTTTGTTAAAATCAGACAGTAGCGGAAACTGATAATTTTGTTCTTCTTTAAACTTAGCTAAAGAGAATGGAGAATCAACTGAAATACCGATTACCTGCGCATCGATACCTTCATAATAGCTGAAATTATCTCTCATGGTACACAACTGTTCTGTACATGTTCCGGTAAAAGCCATTGGAAAAAAATGCACAATTACTTTTTTGCCCTTAAAAGCAGAAAGAGAAACTTCCGTTAAATCGGAACTGTACAATTTAAAATCAGGGGCGTTATCGCCAATTTGTAATGCCATTTTATTTTTTAGTTAATGTATAATGTTATATGGTTTAATTGCTTGATTGTTTTAAGGCTCACGACTTAAGACTATCCTTTCATCTGTTGATCTAAAATCTTCAAGCCTTCTTCGAAAGAATGCGGATTGTAGCCCAAATCTTTAATCGCCTTATCCAACACAAAACCCGTTTTTACAGGCCGCTTGGCTGTTTGGTTTAAACTTGCTGAGCTAATCTCATTCAGGCAACTTTTATCAAGTCCCCAATAATCGGCAACTTTTCGCACTAAATCTGCAATGCTCATGTAATCTTTACCTGAAATATGATATATTCCATTTACATTTTTTTCAACAGCCAGTAAGCAGGCCTCAGCCAGATCTTCGGCTAAAGTAGGCATGCGCCATTGGTCGTTAACCACATTTATAGGCGAAGCCTTTTCTAATGCCCCCTTAGCCCAAAGTACAATATTACTCCGGCTCATATCGCTTGTGATGCCATAAACCAATATTGTTCTTAAAACAGCCCAGTTAGCTTTTGAATCTTTAATCAGTTCTTCTGCCAGCACTTTCGATTCGCCATAATAACTAACCGGGTTAACTGGATCATTTTCCTGATAAGGCCCATCGGCACCATCAAAAACAAAATCGGTACTTAAATGGATCAGCTGGATATTTTTTTCTTCACATATAGATATCAAAGTCTGGACAGCATCAACATTAAGCTGATGGCATAACGCCTTGTTCGCCTCACAGGTATCAACATTTGTCATTGCAGCCGTGTGGATAACGGCATTTGGCTGGTACTTTTCAATAACATATTTAACCTGCTCTGGATCTAAAATATCCATTTCGGCATATTCGTAACCTTCTTTAACAGGATAACGGTTTAGTCCTTTAGAAGTAGCAACCAATTTCACCCTTCCTTCAGCCAAAACTTTTTCTGTTAATTTCTGCCCTAAAAGGCCATTACTGCCTGTTGTTAAAATGGTTTTCATAAGCCCTTATTAAGCCTCTAAATTATCTATAAAAACCATGTTAAAAAATTTTATAATATATATTTAAAATTCAGTAAGAATAACTTAACTTTGCCAACCGAATTGGAGCCCCTATAAACAGCTTTAATTCATTGACTGTAATAAATTTACTCACAACAGATATGCCTAACTTAGGAAAAATAGCACAAATTATCGGCCCAGTGGTTGACGTTAGCTTTGCTGATGATGCCCATCTACCTAAA